>Ga0154020_10000505_pt1 | contig 47583 bp, 36 predicted proteins | sample Klosneuvirus_201_FD_109709 | JGI IMG/M metagenome (GOLD analysis project Ga0154020, IMG submission 109709) | Active sludge microbial communities from wastewater, Klosterneuburg, Austria - Klosneuvirus_20160825_MG | ecosystem: Engineered > WWTP > Aerobic digester > Activated sludge | place... | reverse complement strand
TTTACAGTAGAAACGCCCGTCGCTTTCACAGTACGCTATCGGAATGGGACCCCGGTCGCTTGCGTGCATGCTCCCCCAGGAGCTCGTGCCGCAAATGCGTGCGCTTGCTGAAACCGTCTTTCGCCTTGTCCGTCGCGACAAGAGCCAGACTGCCGTTCACCTCGTGAGCCGTCTTCTGAGTGAGCTGGATCTCCAGCAGCGAGAAGCCAGCGAGAGCGAACGTGAGCAGCGTGCTTTTCTACTCAATCTGCGGGGCGTGATTTATGCGCAGCGCAACCAAGAACAGACGGCGCTGGCCGACCTGACGGCGGCGCATCAGCAGTCGCCGCAGTGGGCGGTGCCGCTTTACAATCTTGGACTGAGTCATAAAAAGGCCCATCGCTGGGCAGATATGGCCGAGTCGCTGTCGCAGGCCCTGGCTGGGCTGCGCAAGCAGGCCGGTCGATTGACCAGCACCAGTGCGCTGGCTCAAGGCTCTGGGCTCAGTCGCTCGGTGCTGTGGAATCTTGGGCTGGCGCAGACGGCGCTCGGGAAGCTTGACGAGGCGAGGACGTGCTGGCAGGCCTGCGGGCTTCTGTCGGGGCGACCCGGTGGCGCGAGTGATCTGGGACTGGCGCAGCTATCGCTGCCGACGACTGGGCCGTACTCCGTCGAGCGAGTGTGGGTGCAGCGGGTTGATCCGGTGCGAGCGCGGATTCTGTCGGTGGTGCGCTACGGTGCCTCCTGTCAGTTTGGCGACGTGGTGCTGTGCGATACCCAGGGCCAGGGCAACTACTGCGACGGACTGACTGGCAGCGACGGCGATGAGTCGCTCCCCGAGGAGTCGAGCAACGGACTGGTCTTCATCGATCCGATCGAGACGGCGGGCTATGCGCTGCATGTCGTGCAAGGTCCATCGGCCACTCCGTCGCAGGCGATGTCGCTGACCGAGCGCCTGCGCGAGCACGGACTGCACATCGAAGTCTGGTCGCTGACGATGCGGCTGCCCGGTAGCAGCTCGCCGCCCGAGGGAGAAGATCGCAGCGTGCCGCTGTGCGCGGGGCTGGTGATTCCGGCGGGTCCGATGAAAGAAGCGGTGCCGCTCGGGCCGATTCGACTCTCCGACGGGGAGATCCCTTCCGCGCTGCTGCCCAATGATGCCCAGCGGACGGCTGAAAAGGCGGTTGCGGTGCTAAGCAATGCCGCTCGGGATCTTGGTCTGTCGCTGTATGCGCCGTCGCTGATGGACGCTGCCGGCGATGAGCTGGGCGCGGCTCGACATCGGCGTGCGCTCCGTCGCAACACCCCCTCCTAAGCTTCCGACGAAAGGCTCTTGGCGGCACGACCGGCTTCGCGCTAGGTTCGCCCTCCGCGAGGGAACCATGTCGAAAGCCTTGTCGTTTGCTGCCACACTCGGACTTGTTGCTCTGTCGCTCGGCGGCTGCCACAGCGACTACGGAGAGGACTTTCCGACCTCCGCGATCATGAACGGCGGCGACTGGCGCGACGAGGTGATCTACCAGATCATCATCGACCGCTTTGCCGACGGTGACATCAACAACAACCACCGCGTCATGACAAGCGCACTCGGGCGCTACCAGGGCGGCGACTGGCAGGGCGTGATCGATCATCTCGACTACCTCGAGGCGCTCGGCGTGACGGCGCTGTGGATCTCGCCGATCGTCAAGAACATCGACTACGACGCGGGTTTCGACGGCTATCACGGCTACTGGACCCAGTCGTTCTCGAAGATCAGCCCCCACTTTGGTTCGCCCGCCAAGCTGCGTGAGCTCGTCGACAAAGCCCACCAGCGCAAGATGAAGGTGGTGCTCGACATCGTCACCAACCACATGGGCCAGCTGTTTTATTACGACATCAATGGGAACGGCGGCCCCGACGAGATCGTCACCGGCTCCTCGTCGATCGACAGCGTGGACCCGCTCGCCCGCCTGACTCGCGCCGACGAGTACGACCCCGACTTCGACCGCCGAGGCGTCCAAGGTCAAAACGGTCTCGGCCCGGCGGGACCGGCCAACATCCGCTTCCTCAACATCCCCGAGATCAACCGCGTCGTTCCCGAATCGATCCGCTTTGGCGAAGGCCCCGACGACGTCCTCGATTTTTCCCGACCTGCTGTCTACAACCGACGTGGCCGCGTCACCAACTACGACCGCTGGGAGCAGCTCACCACCGGCGACTTCCCCGGCGGGCTCAAGGATCTCGACACCCGCCGCGGCGACGTTCGCAAGGGCCTGATTCGCGCTTTTGCCGAGATGATCCGTCGCTACGACTTCGACGGCTTCCGCATCGACACCCTTAAGCACGTCGAGCACGAGTTCTGGCAAGAGTTCGCGCCGGCGATCCGCAAGTACGTCCACGGCGAGCAGGCCATTTACGGCGTCGAGCCACTCAGCCAGCCGAAGAAAAACTGGTTCATGTTCGGCGAAGCCTTCGACGGTGACGACGCACTGCTCGGCGAGTTCACCTACAACAACGAGGTCGACTCGGTCTTCTACTTCTCGCAGAAGTTTCAGGTCTATCAAGACACCGTCAAGTGCAGCGGCCCGACGAGCAAGACGGCGCGGCTGTGGAATGACCGGCTGCGCTTCGATACCGCGACGATGACGCCGGCGGTCCACGGCCAGTTCCGCAACCAGGGTCGTTTTAAGACCATCGACGGAGACTCGCTGCCGGATCCAGTCGCCGGCAAGCCGATCTACAACCAGACGCCGATCGCTTCTGGCACCGTCGACAGCATGGGGATGGGAGTGGCTCCGTCGCGGCTGCTCGTCAACTTCCTCGATAACCACGATGTGTCGCGCTTCCTGTCGTCGATCGATGGATGCTATGTCGATGCGAGTGAGGCGCGTCGTCGGCTCCACAACGCCGCGGCGCTGATGTTTACCCAGGACGGCATCCCCTGCCTTTACTACGGCACCGAGCAGGAGTTTTCCGGCGGCAACGATCCCGCCAACCGCGAGCGGATGTTCGACACGCTGCTGAGCAACATTTATCGCGGTGGCTCGACGGCGCAGCGAGAGAACCTGTCGCAAGCGGGCTTCTCGACGGAGACCGAGACCTTCAAGTGGCTTCGGCAGCTGACCGCGCTGCGCAAGGCGGTGCCAGCGCTGCGACGAGGAGATCTCAAAGTGACCTGGGCGACCGATCGCACCGGCAGTGAGTCCGATGCCGGCATCTTGGCGTTCACTCGTACCGACGGGGCCAAGACGGCGCTGGTGGTCACCAATGTTCACAACAGCCAGACCAGCTCGACGGAGTTTTCGGGGACGCAGATGAAGGTGCCGTTCCCGGTCGGCACGCGGCTCGTCGATGTGCTCGGCGATCCGCTCGATACCACCAAAGAGAAGACCTATCTGGTACCAGCGACGGGGATGCTGTCGGTGCGCGTCTCTTCGCGAGCGACCAAGGTGCTTCTGCCCGAGGCCGATGCGGGCGGACTGGCGAAGTAGCTAACTGCCGAGCAGCAGCGCCTCAGCCTCGAACAGCGTCTCGACGACGTGGTGGGCGTGCGACTGATCTTGGCCGTAGCGATTGCCGATGCGGACACCGATGCAGCGCATCCCGGCGGTCCGCGCCGAGGTAATGCCCGCCGTCGAGTCTTCGATGGCCACACAGTGCTCGGGACGGACGTCGAGCGCCAGCGCCGCTTGCAGATACGGCTCCGGCGAGGGCTTGCCGTGCGGATATTCACCGGCGCACAGCGTCACGGCAAAACAGTCACTCACCCCGAGCGCGTCGAGCATCAGCTTGGCCTCGGGTCTCGTCGAGCCAGTGACCAGCGCACAGCGCCAGCGCGACGAAATCCGACGGACCACCTCGCGGGCCCCCGGTAGCTCGCCAGCGCCGTTTCGGGCAAAGAGCACCAGGCGAGCCTGATAGACGGCCTCTTCAAACTCTGCCGCCGACCACGGCACACCGCCGCTGGCCTTGATGAACGCGAAGATCTCGCCGAAGCCGTGACCGACGACAAAATCGCGCTCCCTGGCCGACAAGGGCCGTGACAGAGGAGCCAGCGCCAGCTCGATGGCGTCCGCCGCCTCCCCTTCGCTGTCGACGAGCGTCCCGTCGAGATCAAAACAAACTGCCGCTATCTCCAAACCAGACCTCATCCTACTTGTCGCTTGGCGCTGTTCACCCAGGGCCAAAGCCGCCTACACACTAAACGGTACGCTGAAGACTCCAAAAATTTGTTATCTATTTCCCCACCGGATGGCCCGCCTGGTATGGCGTGCTCCTCGGCCCGAGTGGCGAAACAGGTAAACGCAGAGGACTTAAAATCCTTAGCCGTTAGGCGTGTGGGTTCGAATCCCGCCTCGGGCACATCATCGCGAGAAGCTTGCTTTTTGGTTCCACTATCCTACATTGCCCACATGGAACCGCTGAGCTTCCCCGATGCGCCCGTGTCGCTGCCTGCTGCCGCCGGTGAGCGTCGGCGGGTCCGGCTTGACCGTCGCAGTCACTCGCGCTTGCCGCTGCGGGTCGCGGTTCGTCAGCAGGTGCTGCATCGGGAGCCTCTGTTCGGGGTCGCGCTGGCGCAGTCGTCGGATGTTGGCCTCGGGGGCATGCGTATCTGGCGACGCTGCGAACCGGACGAGGAGCTGCTGCCGGTCGGGACCGAGCTGTTGGTCTCGTTCGAGCTACCGGGCACAGACGGCCTGCTTGAGCTACCGTGCAGCGTGGCGTTCGACGAAGCCCAGGGTCGCAATCGCGACTACCGCATGACCGGGGTTTCGTTCTCTGCGTTGTCCGTCGCGCAAGAAGCCCAGCTGACGCGCTTCCTTAGCCTGCCCGAACACCAACATCCCGAGACCTAAGCCGAGCGGCTACTGGCTCGTCGCTGCTTCGTCGCTGTCTTTGAGGTGGAGCGCCAGCTGATAGAGCTTCCGTCGGGGCTGGCCGGTCAGGATCGTCAGCGCGGTCGCAATGTCTTTGGCGCTCTCGCCCTTGGCCAGTCGTCGTCGCACTTCTTGCTCGACATCAAGCGACTCGGCAGTGAGCGGGATCTCGGCGTTGCCGCTGCCACTGACCACCAGCGTGATCTCTCCGCGCGGTGGCTTGGTGATCAGGCTCTGCGCCAGCTCCCCGAGAGAGCCGCGACGATGCTCCTCGAACAGCTTGGTCAGCTCGCGGGCGACCACCGCCTGCCTGTCGTCGCCCAGGGCCAAAGCCAAGTCTTGGACCGTCTGCGCTATCCGCTCGGGCGACTCGTAAAAAATCAGCGTCCCTGGTTCGTGACGGAGCGAGCCAAACAGCCGCAGCCGCTCACCCTCGCTGCGCGGCGGAAAACCGACGAACAGAAAACGATCACTGCGCAGTCCGGACGCAACCAAGGCGTGCAGTGCTGCGCTCGGGCCGGGGATGACCTCGACGGGAATGTGCTGCTCATGGGCCGCAGCGACCAGCCTCTGACCGGGGTCCGAGATGCCCGGCATTCCCGCCTCCGAGATCAGCGCCACCGTCTGACCCGCCGACAGAATCGCCAGCACCTCGGCGGTTCGCTGGGCCTCGTTGCCGGCGAAGAAGCTGAGGATTCGCGCCCCTTCTTGCCCGGCGCGCACCGAGTGGTGGGTCAAAAGGTGCTGCGCTGCTCGGGTGTCCTCTGCCGCGATGACCTCGACGGACGAGAGCACCCGCAGCGCGCGGAGGGTGATGTCGTCCATGTTGCCAATCGGCGTTCCGACGACAAACAGCTTGCCTTGCGCCACCATCGGGCCTTCTTTTAGCGGCCCCCAAGCAGGCTGAGCAGCTCGGGTCCAGTCTGAGAGATGTCGCCAGCGCCGAGGGTGATGATGATGTCACCGGGCAGGACCAGGCGGGATAGCTCGGCGGCCAGGGCGCTGCGAGCGGGGACGTGACGGACGGAGCGGTGGCCATGGGCGCGGATGCGCTCGACGAGGACGGCGCTGCTGACCTCGGGAATCGGCGGCTCGCCGGCGGGGTAGATGTCGGAGAGGATGACCTCGTCGGCATCGCCAAACGCACGGGCAAACTCGTCGAGGAGGTCGCGTGTACGGGTGTAGCGATGCGGCTGAAAGGCGACGACCAGCCGTCGACCGGGGAAGCCGGTGCGAGCGCCTGAGAGCGTGGCGCGAATCTCCGCCGGATGGTGGCCATAGTCATCGACCACCATGATCTCATCACCATCGCTGACGACCCGACCGCGTACGGTGAACCGTCGACCCACGCCGCCGAAGCCACGCACTGCTTCTTGGAACACTCCAAACGGAATGTCGAGGAAATCCGCCACCGCCAGCGCCGCCAGCGTGTTTTGGACGTTGTGGGCGCCCGGCATCGGAATCTCGACCGGACCGAGCCGCTCACCGTGGCGCAGGGCGACAAAGCGGCTGCTTAGCCCCGAAAACAGCAGCTCCTCGGCACGGTAGTTTGCTCCGAGTGACAGCCCGTAGGTCATCACCTTCTTGGTCACCGATGGAATCATCGCTCGCACCGTCGGGTGATCTTGGCACAGCACCGCCCGGCCATAGAACGGTACTTTGTCGACGAAGTCACGGAACGCTGCCAGCAGCCGCTCGAAGTCGCCGTAGTGATCGAGGTGCTCGGGGTCGATATTGGTCACCACCGCCACCGTCGGCATCAGGTGCAAAAACGAGCCATCCGACTCGTCGGCCTCGGCGACCAGATACTCCGAGCGTCCGAGGCGCGCATTGCTACCCAGCGCCGGCAGCTTGCCGCCGATGATCGCCGTCGGATCCAGCCCCGCATGGTGCAGCACCGTGGCAATCAGCGACGAGGTGGTGGTCTTGCCATGGGAACCCGCGATCGCAATTCCGTACCGCAGCCGCATCAGCTCGGCGAGCATCTCAGCGCGGCGAATCACGGGAATGCCACGGGCGTGCGCGCTGACCACCTCGGGATTGGTCGACTGCACGGCGCTCGAAATCACCAGGACATCCAGCTCTCCGTCGAGAAGTTCGAGGTTGCGTTCGCTGTGGCCTTCACGAATTTCCGCTCCCAAGGTGCGGAGCCGCTCGGTGACGTCGCTGAGCTTGCGATCGCTGCCCGAGACCCGACAGCCGAGCGCGAGGAGCACTTCGGCGATGCCTGACATGCCAATGCCTCCGACACCGACGAAGTGAGCGCGGGTGCCAGGCCGCCTGCGGGTAAAGAGCGTCATGGTGGGAAAACCTACCACAATCGGTCACAGCACAAAGCGCGCTACAGTGCGAGCGATGAGCTTGGCAGCGTGGCAGCAGCTTCGGAGGCGGTGGGCGCCGCTCTTTCTACTGGTGGTCGTCGGGATATGTTTGGCAACGGTCGCGTCGGCGCATGATCTGAACCATCCCGAGCGAGCCTCGTCGGACGAGCTATGGGGGCCGCTGATCAGCCAGCTGGGACCGCACTCGTTTTCGCTTCACTTTGGCATCAGCGACGGGAAGGCGCGGCCAGCAACGCTGCATGTGGATGAGGCTGGTCAGCGTCGGCCCCTCGACGGATTGGCACTGCGGACTGTCCAGAGTGAAGCGGCGGTCTGGCATACGCTGGTGGTCGATGGGCTCTCGTCGGGGCGGCGCTATCGCTATCAGCTCTCCGTCGATGGGCTGACGGCGCAAGCTGGGGAAGTGACGACGGCGCCGCCTGATGGAGACCCGCGACCGCTGCTGCTGGCGGTGTTTGGCGACGAGCAGGCCAGTCCCAACAATGACTCGGTGAGTTCGCGCTCGATCGTCCAGTCGGTCCTTGCCGAGGCGCCGGATCTGGTGATTGGCACGGGCGATCTCGTCGGAGAGGGCGGTAGTCAAGCGGACTGGCGGGAGCTTAGCAAGACCCACACTCCGCTGTGGTCGCAGCTCTTGTACGTCCCGGCGCTTGGCAACCACGAGCTGCTTGGTGATCCCAGCGGGCGGTTTTTTCGTCAGCTGCTGCCGCAGGCCGCGGCGCGCTTTTACACGCTGCGGTTTGGCTTCTTGCAGCTGATTGTTCTCGACGGAAATCGCCCTGGTTTGGCGGAGCAGACGCAGTTTTTGGCCAACGAGCTGCGCAAATCCGATGGAGATCCGCTGGTCCGGGCGCGGCTGGTGGTGATTCATCAGCCACCGCTGTCTAGCGGTCTGCACTGTGGGACGGCAGGCAGCATGGCCGCGTGGATGCAGCTGTTCGAGCGCCACCACGTCGACGCGGTCCTGACCGGCCACGATCATGCGTACGAGCGGCTCGAGCGCAACGGGGTGCCGTACTTCGTCTCGGGCGGCGGCGGGGCCAAGCTCTATGACCTGGCACCGTGTGGCGAGCCCGACGAGCCGGCGCTCCAGAAATACCAGTCGGTGCATCACTACCTGATGGTGGAGCTGCGGCCTCAGCCAGACCGCGTTGTGATCAGCGTACGCGCCCAGGTGCCGCAAGGCCTGCCGTTTGACCGAGTGACGCTGCCGCTCGCCTCTAGCCGCATCGGCACGCTCACACTCGACAGCGACAAGCAGGGACCGCCCCGTCGCTGGCACCGAGGCTATCTGCGCCACATCCTTCGTCACCACGGACTTCAGTTGGTGCTCGCAATCGGAATGGGGGGGGTGGCGGTGCTTGCCTGGCGATATGGGCGTCGTCGCTCATCATGATACACTTCACGCATGCGCATCGGCTCTCGACTCGGTTCTCTGGCCATCTCCAACATTCGTGCAATGACGATCGCCTGCCAGGCCAAAGGTGGCATAAACCTCGGCCAGGGCGTCTGCGACTTGCCGACGCCACCACCGGTTGCGCGGGGGGCGATTCAGGCCATCGAAGATGAGTTCGCTACCTATGCCCACCCGATGGGCATTGCCGAGCTGCGGAAGGCCGTCGCGACGAAGGTGAAGACGTTCTACGGCGTCGACTACGACCCAGAGCGGGAAGTGGTGATCACCGCTGGTGCGACGGGCGGCTTCGCGGCGTCGGTGCTCGCTCTGTGTGAGCCTGGCGACGAGATCATCCTGTTTGAGCCGTATTACGGCTATCACTACAACACCGTCGTGTCGCTCGGGCTAAAGCCGGTGCTGGTGCCGCTCCATCCACCGACGTGGGCGATCGATCGGCAGGCGCTCGAGCGGGCGGTGGGCAGCCGGACCCGGGCGATCGTCATCTGCGCGCCGTCGAATCCGCTGGGCAAGGTGCTGTCCACCAAAGAGCGCGAGCTACTCGCCGATTTCTGCGAGAGCCACGACCTGATCGCCTTCTGCGACGAGATCTACGAGCACATCGTGTTCGACGGTGTAATCCATCTGCCGCTGCAAAAACTACCGAAGATGCGCTCGCGTTGCGTGACGCTGACCGGACTGTCGAAGACCTTTTCGATTACCGGCTGGCGGATCGGCTATCTGACGACCACTGCCGAGGCTGCGACGCGGATCGCGATTGCTCACGATCTACTCTATGTCTGCGCTCCGACGCCACTCCAGTACGGCGCACTCGCGGGGCTGATTGAGACACCACGGACCTATTACGACGAGCTGTCGTCGCTGTATCAGCGAAAGCGCGAGATCTTGTGCAGTGCGCTCGCCGACGCTGGGCTGACTCCGTACGTACCGAAGGGTGCCTATTACGTCCTCGCCGATGCCAGCGTGCTGGGCTGCGCGACCTCACATGAGGCGGCGATGAAGCTGCTCGATCAGGCGGGAATCGCGTCGGTGTCGGGGTCGAGCTTCTACCAAGATCCCGTCGGTGAGAAGATCCTGCGCTTTTGCTTCGCCAAGCCTGACGACGTCCTGGAGGAAGCGGCGGCCCGACTGCGGCGTCGGCTCTAAGCCGCTCACTGTCGACGCAATCAGCCATCCTGTTTTCGCCGGGTGTTTTCGGCGGGGGCTTTCGGCGCTGGCTGCGATTTGCTAGGCTGCGACGCCATGTCTAGCTCGACTGTTTCGCCTGCCTCGACGACTATCTCGCTGTCTGTTGCTTGCTCGGAGCTTGGAAAGCGAGCGGCGCGCGCGCTCGGCGACAAGTTTCCCGGCGAACCCGCCATCGCTGCCGAGCTTCCGCTCTTGCCAGCGTCGAAGCCAGAGTTTGGCGATCTCCAGGTCAATGCCTGTCTCCAGCTGGCCAAGCCGCTCGGTCAGAAGCCGCGCGATCTGGCACAGCTGATCCTGTCGGCGCTCGTCGACCATCCTGCCGTCGCCAAGGCCGAGATTGCCGGTCCCGGCTACGTCAATGTCTATCTCACTGATGGGTTTCTCTCGGACTGTCTGACGCAGCTGGCCAGCGACCCGCACCATGGCATCGAGCAGCTCCATCACGGCAAGTGCGTCGTCGTCGATTACTCCTCGCCGAACATCGCCAAGCCGATGCACATTGGCCACATTCGCTCGACGATCATCGGCGATGCGCTCAAGCGCGTGTTCGCGTCGGTCGGATATCGCGTGGTGGCCGACAATCACCTGGGCGACTGGGGCACCCAGTTTGGCAAGCTGATCGTCGCCTATCGCAGCTGGCTCGACGAGGCGGCGTTTGCGCGCGATCCGATTGGCGAGCTGGTGCGCCTTTATCAGAAGTTTGTCACCGACGAAAAAGCCCAGGCCGATGCACTACAGCTCGCGCGACCTGCCAAGTCTGCCGACGAGGACGACGAGGATGATGCCGGCGCGCAAGTGACCCCGCTCCTCGCCGCCGCCCGCGCCGAGCTGGCCAAGCTTCAGCAGGGTGATAGCGAAAACCTGGCGCTGTGGAAGCGCTTCGTGATGGTCTCACTCGCGGAGTTTGACAAGACCTATGCCCGACTTGGGGTGAAGTTCGATACCGTCTACGGCGAGAGCCACTATCACCCACGCCTGGCGTCGCTGGTTGCCGAGCTGCGTACGCAGGGCATCGCCGAGGAGAGTCGGGGTGCGGTGGTCTGCAACGTCGACGGGGCGCCGGCGCCTCTGCTGATTCGCAAGGCCGACGGCTCGTATCTGTACGGCACCACGGATCTGGCGACGATCGAGCAGCGAGTTCGTGACTACCATCCCGAGCGCATTCTGTACGTCGTCGGTACGCCGCAGCAGCTGCACTTTCAGCAGGTGTTCTTCGTCGCCCGCAAGATGGGCTGCTCCTGTTCGCTCGAGCACATCAGCTTCGGCTCGATGCGCTTCAAGGACAAGGACGGCAACTACACCACTGGCTCGACGCGCAAGGGGAACGTGCCGCTGCTCGACGAGTTTCTCGACCTGGCGACGGAGCGGGCAGCCGAGGTGGCGCGGCAGAAGAACGCCGAGCTGCCCGAGACGGAGCTTATCGAGGTGGCGCGCGTCGTCGGCATTGGCGCCATCAAGTACAATGATCTGTCGCGCGACCGCTCGCAGGACATCCACTTCGATCTCGACAAGGCGCTGGCGCTCGACGGCAATACCGCGCCGTATATGCAGTACGCCTACGCGCGGCTGCGTTCGATTGCCCGCAAGGCGACTGCCGAGGGCGTTCAGACGGCGGCCACGGTGACGATTGTGGAGCAAGCGGAGCGACGGCTGGCCCGGCGGCTGCTCGATTACTCGGCGGTCGTCGAGACGGTGGCCCGCACCGCGCGACCCCATCACCTGTGCGAGTACCTGTTCGATCTCGCCGGTGTGGTCAGCAATTTCTATAGCGAGTTGCCGGTGCTCAAGGCCGAGCCGATGGTGCGCTCGTCGCGGCTCAAGCTGCTGGCGCTCGTCGCAGACACGCTGCGCCACGGGCTGTCGCTGCTTGGCATCGAAGTTCCCGAGCGGATGTAACGGCAGTTACGGCGACGGCGAGGTCGGCTCGTCGGGGAGTCGTCCCAAAAGGGCCGCCGCCCAGGCCGACAGCCCAAGTGCCTGCGGCTTCTGTGGGTCGATGAAGCGGTGCGCCAGATAGCCGCTCAGAGTGAGCGGGGGCGGCTGGCTCAGCGACAGCAAAAACGGCGCAAAGCGCAGGTTGCGATGGGTCAGGATATGCCCAAACGGCGCCAGCGGCAGCGCTCGCTCGACGGGAAGCGTGGTGCCCAAGCTGGTCGTAACCAAGCGCCGTAGTCCAGCCAGCTCGGTCTCGTCCGGCTGCAGCGACAGCGTCGGCGGTTCCCACAGCCCGCCCCACAGACCCAGCTCTGGGCGACGGACCATCAGGACCTGATCGTGGTGGCAGAGCACGAGCGTCACCATTCGCAGCGACGGAACCTCGCGCTGGGCTTTGGCTTTTGGATAGTCTTCGGGGTTGCCCGCTTGGCGCGCCTGACAGTGCTCGGCCACCGGACAGGTCAGGCAGAGCGGTCGACGCGGCAGACAGACGGTTGCCCCCAGCTCCATCAGCGACTGATTGAGGTCACCGGGATCATTCTGGGCCGCTTCAAGCGTCGCCGTCGGCAACAGCGCCTCGGCCAGTGACCAGTAGCGCCGCTTGCCGCTCGCCGACTCGGGCCGCTCGTCGAGCAGAAACAGCCGACTGAGCACTCGAATCACATTGCCGTCGAGAATCGGTGCGTCCTGCCCCAGTGCAATCGAACGAATCGCCCCCGCCGTATACGGACCAATCCCCGGCAGCGCCGCTATCGCCGCTGGTTCAACCGGAAAGCGCCCGTCGTGGAGGCTCACGATCTGCTGCGCCGCTTTGTGAAGATTGCGCGCCCGTGAGTAATAACCAAGCCCGCTCCACAGCGCGAGCACGTCGTCGAGTGGCGCCGTCGCCAGGGTCCGCACCGACGGGAATCTCTCCATAAACCGCGAAAAATAACCCTTCACCGTCTCGGTCCGCGTCTGCTGGAGCATGATCTCGGAGACCCAAATCGCGTACGGATCACGCTCTTTGCGCCACGGCAGCTCGCGATGTCCCGAGCGGAACCAGGTCAGCAGCGTCTGGCGAATCACAGGCAGCGGAAGCGAGCGCTGCCGTACGAAAGGCGAAGGGGAGTCGTGGGCGGCGAGAAGCTCTGGGTCTGGGCGCTTACCCCGTCCGGCCACGCTGTCTCCTAACTGACCTGGTGCTCGACGACGATGACGGTGCCGATCCCGCCGCGGACCGCGAAGTCACCCTCGATGCGGAGACGGCGGGGCCTTATGGCAGCGACGATGTCGTCGGCGATTTGGTTGGTGACCTTTTCGTGAAAGGCGCCCTCGTCGCGGAACGACCACAGATAGAGCTTGAGCGACTTCAGCTCGATGCACAGCTCGTCGGGAACGTAGCTGATGCGAAAGGTCGCAAAGTCCGGCTGACCCGTCAGCGGACAGAGGCAAGTGAACTCCGGGCAGTCGAAGCGAATCTCGTAGTCGCGACGCGGCGCAGGATTGGGGAAGGTCTCAAGGCTCTTGGAGGGGCGGGACGCCATGGCCGGCTGTCATAGTCGGCGGCGGCGTTTCTGTAAAGCCCTCGCTAACGTTTCGGTTTGCGAGCGCCCTTTTTTGAGGTCGCTTTGGCCCCGCGCTTCGACGGAAACGCCTCGCTCTTGCTGCCGCGTGGTCTTCGGTCGGGCTTACCATTGCGCGGACCTTGCTTCGCTTCGCTGCTCGAGCGGCGCGGTCTTTTCGATTCAGCCACATCCAGCAGCGACAGCTCGATCCGACGCTGCGGCACCGAAACCGAGTCGATCCGAACCCGCACCTGATCGCCCAGGCCGAAGCTCTTGCCAATTCGCGGCGCCTCGTAGCGCAAGGTCTTGTCGTTCAGCTCGTATTCCTCGTCGAGCCGCTCGCTGCGGACCAGCCCTTCGACGTACGGATCATCGATCTCGACGAACAGACCTGCCGTCGTCACGCCCGAGATGCTGCCGGAGAACTCCTCGCCGATTCGCTCGCGCATGAGCAGGGCGCGATACAGGTCGACCACTTGCCGCTCGACTTCCATCGCCCGCCTTTCGCGCAGCGACGAGTCATCGGCCCATAGCTTCATCTCTTTGCGCGGCGGCCACTCGCCATAGACCTTGCCGGCGCGCTGGGCTTCCTGGCGCAGGATCAGCTTGAGCAGCCGATGTACGACCAGATCCGGGTAGCGACGAATCGGCGACGTAAAGTGCAGATAGCGCCGCGCGCCGAGGCCAAAGTGACCGACATTGTCGACGGAATACACCGCTTGGCTGAGCGACCGCAGTACCAGATACGACAGCGACCGCTCACACGACTGCCCTTTGATCGTCTCCAGGAAGGTCCGCAAGACCAGCGGATCATCCGCCGCCTCCGGGTCGAGCGGGAAACCAAAGCCAGTGGCCAGCTCCGCCAGTCGGGCCAGCGGCTCTCGTCGCGGTGGCGCGTGAATCCGCCACAGCACATCGAGTCCTCGCTCGGCAAAGTATTCGGCGATCGCTTCGTTGGCCGCCAGCATCGCATCTTCAATCATTTGATACGCGCGTCGCACCAGCTCATCGGCCCGAGAGCGCTTCACCGTCACCACCAGCCGCGGATCATCCGCCGCCAGGATCACCTTCGCCTCGGGCAGATCAAAGTCGAGCCCACCGCGCTGCTGACGTTGCTGTCGCAGCCGCGCCGAGACCTCGGTGAGGAGCTTGAGCTGCTCCAGGTGTGGTTCATAGTGCGTGTGCTTGGAACTCGGCTCGCCAAACAGCACTGCCGCGACGCCCGCGTAGTCGAAGCGCGCCCGCGAGCGTATTACCGCTGCCATTAGCTTGCGCTCGACGACAAAGCCGTGCCGATCGATGTCGAGCCGCGCCACCATCGCCAGCCGCTCGACCTTGGGATTGAGCGAGCAGATCCCCGCCGACAGCGGCAGTGGCAGCATCGGTACGACCCGATCGGGCAAATAGACCGACACGCCACGGCGCTCGGCTTCCCGGTCAATCGCCGTCCCTGGTCGCACATAATGCGACACATCCGCGACCGCAACCCACAGGCGGAGCTGACCGGGCTCGGGGCCTGGCTCGACGCACACCGCATCATCGAAGTCGCGCGCGGTCTCCGGGTCGATGGTGACAAACGGCACGTCGCGGAGATCTTCCCGATCCACCAGGTCGGCGGGTGTGACCACATCCGGGACCGTGCAGGCTTCCTGTTCCACCGCCGCTGGGAAGGACTCCTCGACCTCCTCACAGGCCAGGATCTTGGCAATTTCCGTCTTCGGATCGTCGGGAGCACCCAGCACCGCCAGCAGGCGCGCCGACATGGCCTCGCGCTCACTTTGCGGATACTCGATGATCTCAGCGACCACGGCTTTTCCGACGGTACTGCTCGGGACTTCGCCTTCGAGAAAGACCCGGCTGCTGATGCGCGGATCGTCGGGCCTGAGCATCGCTTGATAGGCGACGATTTCGACAGTGCCGGTGAGGCGGGCGCGACCTCGCTCGATGATGGACAGGACGCGACCTTCGGGGCCGCGGAATCCTTGCCACACTTTGAGAGCCACTTTGTCGCGGTCCATGGCGACACCACGGTAGCGAGCGGCCACAAAGACGTTGTCGCCGCCATCGTCACGCTGCACAAAGCCGAAGCCGCCGGGGTGAACCAGGATTCGTCCGTACACGCTGTCCGGGGCTGGCTGCGGCTGCGGCAGAGCTTGTGCTTGCAGCGTTGACTTGGGTGCGCTCGGCTTGACCGTCGGAGCCGCCACCACTTCCAGGGCGACGGTCCCGGCGATGGAGTAGCGCTTTCCGGGTCCACGCTCGATCTGGCCCGCTTCGAGCAGCTCGGCCAGCAGTCGGCGAACGCGGTGACGCGTCTTTTTGTCGGCACCGCTGCGCTCGACGATCTCGGTGGCTTTCATGCCGAGCGGGTGGCTCGAGCTGCCGAGGATTTGCAGGATGCCGTCGGCGCTGACCGAGTCAGCTTCAGCCAACTCGGACCCCTGGATGTCAGCGCTGGGAAGAGAGGAGGGTTGGGGATGGAGAGGGGATGGTGTGGTGACAGAAGGAACTCTGTCCTCGGTTTCTACGTCTGATTTTAAGGACACGGATCGGAAGGGGAGTTTCGGCGTTGATAAGGGAGCACGGACTGAAAGAGGCGCGCTCGTGACGATAAAGACACCGGATCTTAGACCGGAATTGGCTGTGCGCAAGCCAAGTCTCAGAAAAGCCGACGATGGGTCACAAGAATGAAGGTTCGGCTTGCCGGGAAGGTTTCGAGGTCTACGCTTGTTAATAGGGGCACCAGCAGTCGCATCAGTTCCCGGAGGGTCACGATGGGCACGACCGCCAGCGAAGAATCGTCCTCGACGACATCAAAAGAGAGGGCACTTCCGATAGAAGGCGAAGTGAAGTTCGGACGTCCAACCCAAAGCATTACATAGCACGTCGGGTTCGACACGCATCGGCATCGTGAACGAGTGGCAACGAGTCTGTGGGATCGACGGAGTCGATCATGCGGCGAAGCGGCAGTGGATAGGCAAACGCGAGACTGAAATCGGACCTTAAGCAGGGGCAGTTGCCCCGGAGAAAAGCCTATGAGTCGTTATCAAGATGCACTGGCACGAAACGATCTAGACGATACCGAGACACTGGAGCAAGACCAACCCGAGCCGGAGCCTGTTGCCGACACAGAGGGAGGGGTCGCCAATGACCCGGTCCGGATGTATCTGAAGCGACTTGGTGACGTTCCTCTTCTCACCCGTGAGGGCGAGGTTGCAGTTGGTCGGCGGATGGCCGAGGGCAAGCGGCAAGCTCTGCTGGCTGTGCTGTCGTCACATCAGTCGATTGTTGAACTCCTGGCGATCAAAGAGAGGCTCCTGACCGGGAAGCTACGGGTACGGGACTTTGTCTCTGACGCCGATGTTGATCAGGATGATGATCCGGATTCCGACACGACCGAATCATTGCTCCTTCAGAGGCTGGTTTCGCAGCTCGATGAGCTGGCCGGACACTACGCAGAAGTCCAAAAAGCGCTGCGTCAGCTGCGGGTACAGCAGAGACCATCTGCCAAGCAACGGCAACAGATCCTGACGCAGATTCAGCAGCTGCGGGAACAGCTCGTTCAAGATGTGATGGCGATGCGGTTTCATCCTCGCATGATCGAGGCGCTTTCCGCGAAGACCAAGGCGATGGCTGAGCAGGCCGGACAGCTCGAGCGCAACCTCAAAAAGGTAGAGGAACGCGCCGGAATGCCGGTCTCTTCGCTGGGTTCCATCGTTCGGGATCTGGGCAAGAAGACGGAAGCGCAGCGGCGAGCAGTGTTTCGCAAGCTCGGGGTGCGCGCCGATGAGCTGGTGCTCCTCAAGCAGGAGGCGGACGCGGTGTTGGAGAAGATTGCCAAGCTGGAGCGCGAGTCCCGCTTGGAGCACCGCGAGCTTGTGAGGATTGGTGAGGACATCGCCCGCGGAGAGCGACTGGCGAATCGCGCGCGTCGGGAACTCCTCGAGGCCAATCTCCGGTTGGTGGTCTCTATTGCGAAAAAGTACACCAACCACGGGATGCAGTTTCTGGATCTGATTCAGGAAGGCAACCTCGGTCTGATGCGCGCGGTGGAGAAGTTTGAGTACCAGCGCGGCTACAAGTTCTCGACCTACGCGACGTGGTGGATTCGACAGGCGATTACCCGCGGGATCTTCGATCAGTCGCGTACGATCCGCATTCCTGTGCACGTCTTTGAGACGGCGCGGAAGCTGTTCCGGATCAGCAATGAGCTGTCGCGCACGCTCGGTCGAGAGCCCTCGCCGGAGGAGATTGCCGAAGCGAGCGCCTTGCCGCTGGGCAAAGTGCGGCAGGTACTCAAGGTTGCGTCGCGGGAACCGCTGTCCCTGGAGACTCCGAGTCCAGTCCGCGAGGGATCGAACTTGGGCGACATGATTGAGGACACTAGCCTTCCGTCTCCGTCCGACTCGCTGATTGACGCGGCGATGGTCCACCAGACGCGGGCGGTGCTACAGCTTCTGCCAGTGCGTGAGCGACGGATTCTGCGGATGCGCTACGGGATTGAACAGGAAGGTGACAAGACGCTGGAGGAAATCGGGCAGAACTTCGGTCTGTCGCGGGAACGGATTCGCCAGATAGAGGTGCAGGCCATCCGCAAGCTACGACACGCGGCAACCTCGCGGCATCTCAAGACGTTCGTGGAGCCGTAAGGTCGCCGCGCTGCGCGTATCCGGACTACTTGGCGGTGATCACGCCGCAGCCGATGCGTGCTCCCGAGTTGCCAGAAGGCTGCGTTCGCAGATCATCGGGCTTCTCATGCAGGACGATCGCCCGTCCCACCACTGACGTCGGACCCGGCGCAATCGCAAGATCCTTTAGCACAGCTTCATGTCGACCGGTGCCATCGGCAGAAATGGTCATGTTTCCCAGATCTCCGGCGTGACGCGGGCTCTGCTCGGGACCACCGTGATCCATTTTGTGTGGGTTGAAGTGCGGACCCGCAGATGCTGCGTCTGGAGCTGAGCAGTCTCCCGTTTCATGAAGGTGGAGACCGTGCTCACCAGGCGTCGCGCCTTTGACACTCACTACGACGCGGACGCTCTCTCCCTCCTGAACGAAAGCGGCGTCTCCAGAGACGCTGCTGCCACTCCGCGCCTCGATGGTGGCGACTGCACTGCCAGTGGTCACCGAGATATTGGGCTTGACCTGCGGACCCGGACAGCCGGCGCTGGTTACAAGCAGGCAGCACCCAAAGAGGAATCCCCACAGACTGCCATTGTTCCTGAGCTTCATCGCTTCGACTCCTTGCCGCAGACTAGCGTGAGATCAATTTCGCAGATCCGCAGTCAGTTGGTGATGGTATTTCTACAGGCCTTCAAGCTCGGACATCAGCTCTCCCAGTGCGTGACGGTTCCCCGCTTGCTGGGCTTTCTGGATTCCGAGCTGTAGTACTTCCCGGGCCTTGCTGCGGTTCGCAAGCTCGCCCGCCAACAGCTTCCCATACATGAGGTACTGCGGCACATACGCGGGATGTTGTGCCATGAGCTGCTCAAAAGCCTTTGCAGCTTCTGGGAAGTTCCCTTCGCTGCGATGCTCGAGCGCGAGTCCGTACAGGGGGAATGGATCGCCAGGCATCAGTTCAACGAAGCGCTTCAGCTCTTCGAGCCGTTCCGACATGGTTTCTGTCCTGTGAGGGGTTGCGCAGTCAGTGCTGCCGACTTCGGGAGAAGTTGGCACCGCAGAGTGCGCACCGGCTTGAGCAAGGCATGCACTCCGCGTGAGGAGGAAAAGGGGTTCCGCAGACGTGGGAACCAGATAGCGGAGCAGACAGTTTAGGCCGTCAGCTCGTAGCGGCTGCCCGGCTTATCGGTCAGCTTGATGCGCTTGATCTTGCCCGACTTCACCAGGTTGGTGAGGTTGTTCTCGGCCTTGCCGCGGCGACCATTGGTCTCCCAGTGCTTGCGGATGTCCTCGGTCGAGGCGCCACCCGAGGCCTTGAGGAAGTCGAGAATGAGCTGATCCCCAGTGACCTCAAACTTGCCCGGCTTCACACCCTTGCGGCTCTTCGCCTTCTTGGGAGCCTTGGGAGCTTTCGGGGCCTTGGGAGCCTTGGGGGCCTTGGGGGCCTTGGGAGCCGCAGCCTTCTTGCCCGGCTTCCGACCCCTCTTTCCTGGAGTCTTGGCAGCCTTGCCAGCCGCCGCATCCGCATCCTTGGCCTTGCCCTTACCGCGCTTGCCACCACGCGCAGGACCCGCGCCCGCGATGCCGAACTCCTTGAACGTCTGATCAATCTCAGAGATCGAATCGATGTGGTGCTGCCGCTCCACAACCATTTGACCGATCAACCGCTGTAGCTCTTGCGCCGAGGTCTTCGGCTTCGCAGCAGCGGGAGCACGACGAGCAGGAGCCTTCTTGGTTGCAGCAGCTTTGGTTCGGGAAGTCTTCTTTGCCATCTTCGTATCCCCAATTCCTTTCGTTAGTACACGCTGAGATGAAACTTACACAACTCGCGTTTCAGGTACAAGCAGATACCTTCCTTTTTTTGCGGACGGAGTGGTCTGGGATGATTCCCAGAGCCCCCCCTTGTGGTTCGGACTGGCTCCGTGTAAACGGTGGATGCGGTCGAGGAATGGCTGTGGATGGAGACGGTGATGCAAGAAGGAACGGCTGTGAAGAAGTTCCGCGTGGGGCAGGTACTCAAGGTGAAGGCGGGTTTGCTTGCTGCGAGCGGAGCTGGAGTGGTCGCGGACCATGTTCCTTCGCCGCTTCATGTGCGAGACCTGCTTCCATCGGAGGAAGCAACGGTAGTGATTCAACACGTGAGCCGGCATCGTGGACCGGCTCATGCTGTGGTTCAGCGACGGTATTCCTGTGCAGCGGAGCGGGTTGTCCCAAGCTGCACAAGCTTTGGTCCGTGCGGTGGTTGTGCGGTCCTGCACCTGACATATTCGGCGCAGCTCGCATGGAAGGGACGCACGGTCTGTGATGAGCTCTCGCCGCTTTCCTTGGATGTGAAGCCTTGCGTTGCGGCTCCTTCGCAAGTGGACTATCGCAGTCGGGTGAAGCTGGTGGCGACTGCGCATCCGCTGCGCAAAGTGCTGCTGGGTGCGTTTGCTCCGCGCTCACACACCGTGCTCGACATGGCGGGCTGTCAGACCAATCGGCGGACGCTGATGGCGGTCGCCAAGACGGTGGCAGAACAGGCGGCGCTGCTCGGGATTCCTTCCTACGATGAAGCGACGGCGGAAGGTGCTCTGCGCTACGTGCTACTCCGCGAAGTGGACAGTGGCGCGGTGCAGGTCAGCTTGGTGCTGGCGGAGCGTCCACCGCAGCTGTCCGCGCTGGTCGATGCCGTGGTGCGTCATCATGACTGCGTGAAATCGGTCGTTTTGCACAAGAACGCGAGCCGCGGCAATGCGCTGCTTCCGCTTCCGGGAGGAGCGAGCTCTCAGGCCACGCCAGTGAGTCATCTAGATGACGATCAAGTCATGGGAGAGGCCGAAGCAGACGAGGTCCTGCTAGGCGAAGCGTTCCTGTGGGAAGATCTGACGGTGCGCTTGCGGGTCTCCGCGCGCTCGTTTTTGCAAGTGAACCGAGAAGTCGCGCGCCTGATCTACCGAGAAGTCGCGCAGGCGCTCCGTCCGGTCGAGTTCGATACCGTGCTCGATTTGTATTGCGGAGTGTCGGGCCTGGGAAGAAGCGTGCTGGCCGACCATCCTGCGGCGCGACTGATTGGAATTGAAGTGGGAGCGACTGCGATTGCTGATGCCCGAGCTTCGGCTCAGAGCGCTGGTCTTCCGCCCGAGCGAGCGGGCTTTCACATCGGCACAGTCGAAGAGGTGCTGACCGAGCTAACGAGTGAGCGCCCTGCGCTGGGACGGGTGGTGGCGCTGCTCAACCCGCCACGGCGCGGCTGTAGCGAGGAGGCGCTGGCTGCGCTCGTTGCGATGGCGCCTTCCCATATCATCTATATGAGCTGTAGTCCGCACAGCTTGGGGCGGGATCTCAAGTGGCTGCATGAGCACGGCTACGCGACGAAACAAGTCACGCCGTATGACATGCATCCGGGCACCCCGCACATCGAGTGCGTCGCCGAGCTGGTTCGCCAATAGCCACTTCCCTTGCTCGGGCAGTCCATGTACGTTGCACCCATGCACATCGGACGTTTGCCTACAGTTGCTGGCTGCGATGCGGGGCGAGAACTCGGTACTTTGCGCCGTGCTCGAATCGGGACCTTGTCCCTGCTTTTGGGCGTGACGGCGACGCTGGGCTGCGGCTCGCCGAGCGGTGTGGAAGAGAGTGGCCCTTCTGAAGCGGCCCGCGCCGAGCGGGAGGCAGCCGATGCCTGTCGCGATAGCGGTGCGCTGTCTCCGTCGGGCTACACCATCGTGGGCGGGGACCAAGTCATCCTGCCAAGCTGCCCCAAAAAGAAGCTGCCCGGCGAAGCGCTCGGGGCCAACGGTCGACACATCCTGTTCATCAACTACGAGGGCGCTGACCTTCGCGTGGGTGACAACTCGATGGAGAACGACGGCATCCGCGACCCTGGCTTCAAGAACCAAGGCGTCGTCGAGCTGGATGGCTACGATCCCAAGAGCGACCAGCGCAGCGAAGCCATTGCGAAGATCCACAAGCAGGTGCAGAAGTGGTACGCCGACTTCGACATTGATGTGGTGATGAGCCGCCCGCTCACCGGCGATTATCAGATGACGCTGGTCGGTGGCGACAAGAGTGACATCGGGCTCGGTGGCGGCATCGTCGGAATCTCTCCCGGTGACTGCAAGAACAACAGCGAGACCAACTTAAACTTCGCGTTCTCGCGCTCGCTCAAGGAGAACCCGGATCAGGTCTCAGTCACCATCGCGCACGAAGCCGGTCACGCCTACGGACTGGGACACGTCCAGAATCAAAAGGACATTATGTATCCCAGCGTGTCGGTGGTCGATGGCTTCCTGGGCGGCCAGGTGGCCGATGCGGGACCGTGTGGTGCCAAGCCAGGGGACTACCAGGACAGTAGGAAAGTTCTCTTGGAAAACCTCGGTGCGCGGCAGGGAGAAGCGCCCGGAAGATCGACTCCTCCGTCGCTGAAGATCCTGAGTCCACAAGAGGGAGCGTCGGTCGACAAAGACGTTACGCTGGCGGTGCAGGCCGCAGCAGACAAAGGGATCGATCACATTACGCTCAGCCTGAGTCCGGTGACTGCGGGCGTGGCGAAGGGCGGACATCCGGTGGCCGAGCTGCGGCCTCCGCAGTCGGTGGCGCAGGTTCGTTTGTCGAGCGCCGGTTCGTATCAGCTGACCGCGACCGCGTATGACCGCGTGGGCAACATCTCGCAGTCGCAGCTTCGTTTTGTGGTGGCGACTCCGACCTGCGCGGCTCCCAATGACTGCGCGCCGGGACAGAAGTGCCAGAACAACACCTGCGTGACGCCGCCACCGCCGGCTCCTATCCCGACGGCCATGGGCGACATGGGTCGCGAGTACGGCCAGGCCTGTGACAAGAGCAGCGAGTGCAAAGGCGGCTTCTGCGCAATCACGACTGTCGGCCAGATCTGCACCCACTACTGCACCCCGGATCGCCTGTGTGCGGGCGGACTGGAGTGCGTGGATGGCACCTGCTTGCCGCAGATGTACAGCCGTGCCACGCCGAAAGTCGGATCGCTCGGTGGCAAGTGCAGCCGCAATCAGGACTGCGTGTCCGGCGAGTGCAGCGCTCCGGGAGAAGATCCCAAAGCGCCTCGTTACTGCACCAAGGTCTGTGATCCCGAGCTGGGCTGGAGCTGTCCCTCGACGATGGAGTGCGTGAAGACCGATGGCGCCACGGGTAGCAAGAATCGCTGCATGGTGCTAGCGAGCGGTGGCATGGGCGCGGGGGCTGCCGGTTGTTCGGTGGCTGATCCAGCAGCCCGGTCGGAGTCGCAAGCAGTCCGTCTATTCGGTGGCTCGGCGGCGCTGGTCCTGCTCGGTCTGTGGGCGGCAACCCGTCGCCGTCGCAGCGGTCCCGCTCTCTAAGCTTCTCTCGCGCCGCATGGTGCGCACGCTGTCCTTCCGCCGCGCAGGAGTTCTGTTGATGCATACTCCCTCCCGACTGCTTGCTGTTCCTGTGGCGCTGGCTGCGGTGCTGGCCGCTTGCGCTGTGCCTGCTCCTTCCGATGCGCCCGACATGACCGACAGTCCGCCCGCAGCCGACGCTTGTTCCTATGAAACGGCGCCGGAGCCGAGCGTCGTGGGTCAGGTGATCCTGCCCGGTCAAGTACACGCGGGAATGGCGGAAGCGCGGATCGATCTGCCGGTCGGAACGCCGCTCGGAGGCTTCACTTCGCGGATGAAAGCGCTGGGCGGACGAGCTCCCGATGGCCGCCGCAGTCCCCATGCCAAAGCGTTCGTTCCGTCGGCGGGAGTGCAGACGACGCCGCTTGTGCGTGCGCTCTACCTCCAAGCCGGCAGCGAGCCGACCATCTTGGTCAAAGCCGATCTGTGCGTGGCGTTTGACCGCCTGGTGTTCGATCTCGAAAAGGAGCTGACTGCGGCGGGGATGCAAAACGCGCGCGGTCGCGTGATCTTCACCAGCAGTCATACCCACGCCGGACCGGGGACATTCCAAGGAACCTTTCATCTGTCGCTCGGCTTCGATCTGTTCCAAGAGGAGCAGTATCAGCGGCTGCTCAAGTCGGCGGCGCAAGCGGTGCTGGAGGCGAAGAAGTCGGCCCGACCGGCCAAGCTCGGGGCGGGAATTTGGGATGGCTGGGATCGCGCCGATGACATTTATGGGGATCGGCGCAGCGAAGATGATGACCTGCCGGGACCCGATGGGAAGCCGGTTGGGAAACACAAGGAACAGCGACTCCTGCTCTTGCGAATCGACGATGAAGCGAATCAGCCGCTCGCGCTGGTGACGAGCTTTCCGATGCACGGGACCGTCGGAGGGGGAGACAATCCGCTCCTCTCGACCGATGCCACCGGCCATGTCGAGCTGGCGCTGGAGGATCGCTTCGATCGTCCGGTCACGGTGATGCACATCCAGGGTCCGGCAGGCGATGCCTCTCCGCAGGGTCGCGGAGGTCTGGCGCGCTGCGATGAGAAGACCACGCTGTGTGAGAACTTTGCGCGCATGGAGTCGATCGGCGAGCTGGCGGCGCCGCGCATTCTCGATCTGTGGCAGTCGGTGAAGACGACCTCGACCGCCGCGCTGGAAGTGGTGACGCGCTCGGTGCGCAACGGTCGCGAGGTGAGCGTGCGCAGTGGTCTCACGTACACGCCCTACGATCCGAAGCTGGAAGTGGACTCGAGTCCGTCCGCGATCTTTTCCGCCGATGGCAGCGCGCTCGGTCCGATCAGTCAGTTCAATGTGCCGGTGGCCGCGGGGCTGTGCGGGAACAAAAAGCCGGCGCTACCGGTCGACGGAATCAATGGCGCCAAAGGAACTCCCTATGCCTCGTGTGCAGAGCTGGGCGCGGCCCAGAAGTTCATCGCGGCGATCTTGAAAGTGCCGGAGCCACCGCTGCCAACCTGCGAGACCACGCGCACGACGCTCAGTGCGCTGCGGCTGTCGGGGATTCCGCTGCTTGTGCGGAGTCAGTCCGGTGGCGGCGCACCGAGCGATGAAAAGCTCGACAGTGAGACGCTGCTGCTCGCGACCTTGCCTGGGGAGCCGGTGTCCCTGCTCGCCGATGCGCTGCGGCGACGTTCTCCGGCGGGTGCCGATCGCACCTTCGTGGTGGGTTATGCGCAAGGTCATGTCGGCTACCTGCTCGGTGTCGAAAACTGGCTGCATGGTGGCTACGAGCCCTCGATCAATATCTTTGGACCGCTCGAAGGAGAGTGGCTGATGGAGCGCTCGCTCGACCTGCTGCGCCTCGCGGTGACGCCGGAGCGGGACGATGCCGAGGCGCCGGGAGTCGGTGGTCCGATGAACGGTGCGCGCTTCGATCGACTGAAGTTTGAGCCGCGCATCCCGCAGACGGTGAAGCTGGCGGTGTCGAGCCAAGCCGGTCAGGTGCCGACCAGCATTCCTCGTGATCTGTTTGTGCGGACGCGCAGCAGCCTTCCTACGCAAGCCCAGCCGGCGGCGCAGATTCCGCGGCTCAGTGGTCGCGCGCAGTTTGTCTTCTTCGGCGGAGATCCCGAGGAAGATCTGCCGCAGATCAGCCTGGAGCGCGAAATGATGCCTGACAGTGGCCTCTTTTCCGAAGTCCGCAGTCGCTCAGGTCGCGTGGTTGGGAGTCGTGGTCGGGACATCCTGCTCACCTACACTCCGTCTCCCGTTGAGGTCGAGCCCGGCAAGTCGCAGGCCCACTACTGGGCGGCAGAGTGGCAAGCTGTCGGTTGGGCGACCAGTGCCGCAGCAGGAATTGGCGCGGCGGCTTCGGTTCCGCTCGGTCGCTATCGACTCACGGCAGTGGGCAAGAGCGGTGGCAAGTCCTATCGCGTAAGCAGCCAGCCGTTTGTGGTCACCGCAGACAGTGCGCTGCAAGTGTCCGGCTCTCGCAGTGGCACAAAGATTTCGGCTCAGGCGATCTACCCGGTGGGCGCGGGCTTCCGACTGCTCCGTCTGTCGGGTCCCAGCGACGGCAACATACCAGCCGGAACGGGCCTTCAGGTGGTGCTAAAGAGTCGCAAGGATGGTCGCAGCGAGACGCTCTCGCCGAGCATAAGCGATGGAAATTTTGTGGTGGATGCGACCGTGGATGTCAGCGCAGGCGTGATCGTGGGAGTCGAAGATGTCGCCGGAAATCGCGGCACCCTCACCCTAAGCTAGTTGGTCGCGCCAGCCCAGATTCGGTACGAGATATAGACCTGGTCGCCAATCTGCGGACGGTAGTTGCTGCCGTAGAAGACGATCGCCTTGGAGGCCGGGTCGTAGTCAAATCCGTCGAGCCGCGAGCGCGGAACGTCGGTGTTGCGGACGTTGACCTTGATCGTGCTCGTGATCGGCGACAGCAGCAGCTTGTACTGGCTGGCTGCTCCCGCCACGGCGTCGACGATGCGGTTCATGCCAGCGTCGATGTCCGCCTGCTTGAACACCGTGGAGATAGGAATTGCGGCACCACCGCTGGTCTCGATCACGCAGCGCGGCAGGTCTGCCACGTTCAGCGTCGTCGAGCAGTTGCGCGTGGTGTTGACCGGCACATAACCAAACAGCAGCACGTTATTGCGCTTGTAGTAGTTCACGATGTTGGCCAGCGTCTGGGCGTTGTAGACGTTGCCAAACGGCGCGAGCGTGTCTGGGTCCTTGGCTGCTGCGAAGTAACGGGTGAAGTCATTCGATCCAGGCTCGTCGGTGACAGCGAACACCACCTTGGTCACCCCAGCACGGAAAGTCTGGTCCGGGTTGCTGTTACCCATGTTGGTGTTTTTCTTGAGCTGATCGTGAAAGACGACGCCGGCGGCAATCGGTTCCTCTGAGCCACCGGACATCGGGTACGGGCTGAGCGTCTCGGCGGTATCGAGTGGGCACTTACCCAGGCTGTTCGAGGTCACCTGGCGGCACAGGTCGAGCGCCGGGTTTGCGGCGGTACTGTTGATGAACTTGAAGCCGGGCGTGGTGAAGTTGATGGGGTTCTCACCGGCGGCGACGACACCAACTCTCATGTCAACGCCCGCGTTCTTGAGTCGGGTGACGAAGGCGTTGGCGGTGTTACCGAGTGCCGCCTGATACGGTCCCATCGAGCCCGAGATGTCGACGGTCCACAAGAAGTCGGCATACGGGTTGCGGTCGGCCTTGAAGCCCTGGCAGCGGAAGTCGAGTGACTTGTTGGGCGTCGCGACGCCGGTCGTGTTGACAAGATCGTTGACGCGGATCGCCGTCGCCTTGGTTGGATCGTCGTAGAGCGCTCGCGGCGAGACGGCCACGATGATGTCGACTGCCCCGGTGCGGCGAACCGTGGTGATGTCGAGGTAGAACTCGGCGGCGATACCGACGGTGGAGCCTCCGGGGCCAGCCGTGCCGGCGAGACCACTCACCAGTGTGTCACGCACTTGCGAGGCGCTCGTGCCCGCGGGGGTCGTGACGCGATAGGTCGAGGTGACGGCGGGCAAGCTCTCATGCGTGGTCAGCGCACGGCCCACCAACACGGGAACCACTGCGAAGCCCGTTACCTTGGGAAGGTCGGTGGTCACAACCAGCTCGGCGGCAGCGGCATCGGCGCGAACATCGGCGCCGGCAGTGAGCTTCGATACCGTCATGCCGGCAACGCCGGTAGCCGCGTCATCGAGGATGATCGCGCCAGCGTTGACACCCGAGCTGACCTTCTTGTCGGCGCCAAACACGGGATCGTAGCCGGTCTGACTGGACGTGCCCGAGACCTGATCGATCGTGACCATGCCCAGGCCATCGGGGCGGCAGATCTTCGAGCCGGTGTCCTTGTCAGAGCCGCCGTCGCCGTTGGTGTCCCACAGGCGGGGATCGGTCTCGCCGCTGATGGTGTCGATGGTGGCGTCGAAGTTGCGGTCTTCCTGGCCATCGGGCACGCCATCGCCGTCGCTGTCAGGCTTGGTCGGGTCCATGCCCTTGCAGGTCTCGGTGGGGCCGCAGTCGGTGGCCGCGGTGCAGGCAACGGGAGGCCGCACTTGTCCAAAGTTGTCAGCGGCGATGCAGGCCTTGGGATAGTTGATCTCGATGTTGTCGGGGACGCCGTCGCCATCGCTATCGGTCGATAGTGGATTGGCGCCGACGGCTACTTCTTGACCGTCCGAGATGCCATCTCCGTCAGAGTCCGCGTTGTTGGGATCGGTGCCGAGGTTGCACTCGACCGAATCATCGACGCCGTCGTTGTCGGTGTCGACCCCGGACAAGCAGCTGCCGCCGTTCTGGGTATTGCCCGAGACGCCGTTATCGCCACAAGTCGCGGTGACGAGCAAAAACAGTGGGTTAATGATCCAACGATATTTGGTTCGATGCATGAGCGCTCCCCTAAAGAGTTAAAGGTCTGGTTCAAGGCAGAGTTTTCGTCTGAGATGACCCATCTGAGCTATTTTATGCGCGGTGCAACATAGATTTTACATGCAAATAAAACGCATTTAACAACACATTCAAGTTGTGAGTTTAATTGCCACGTAGGAAAGGAAGGGAACTGCGGGATAAGGTCTCCCTGTCAGCACCTGCCGCAGGTCTAGGGAAGGCGATGCGGCCTTCGGAGTGGTGGGGGAAGAGGTCGAGGGAAGGCGATGCGTTGCTTGGAGTGGTGGGGGAAGAGGTCTAGGGAAGGCGATGCGGCCTTCGGAGTGGTGGGGGAAGAGGTCTAGATAAGCCAAAGCCCCGTCAGCCCGGCGCCCACCGAGAAGGAGAGGTGCCTCGAACCGGGGCGGCGGTTCGAGGGGGCGCCGAGCCAACGAGCCGATAGCTTACTTACAGCAGACGTACTTGGCGTGCTTGAACTGCCCAAAGGCGCAGGGATCATACGCAGCGAAGGCGCTCAGCTTGAGACCGTGCGTCGTGCAGGTCCTGTCGGCGTCGCCCTTGAGCTTGGCTTCGGATGCGCACGACATTCCGTCTCCGACCACTCCGCCTACGCAGGTCGATGGGGGCGGGGTGGGCGGCGGAACCGGCGTCGCTGCATCACAGCACTCTGCCTGCGCATCGGTGAAGCCACCCATCGCGCAGGCCTTGTCGAGCCGGAGGTCATGCAGCGTCTGCTTCTTGGTCGAGCAGAGCGTCACCGCTTCCCGCTTCCACACGTCCGGCAGGCGGCACACGCCCGCTCCCGGCACCGGATTCCAGGTGCAGCGCGGAGGAGGAGGAGGCGGAGGCGGCGGCGGAGGCGGCGGCGGAGGCGGCAGAATCGGGCCACAGCACTCGACCTTGACATCGAGATGGCCGGTGCGGCAGGGAGTACCAAAGCCGAGGCTCCGAACCGACATCCCCTTAGACTTGCAGACGGCTTCGGCGCGGGTCTTCCAGGTGCCATCATCCACACAAGCCCCAGTGGCATCCCGCAGCGCTTGCGCAAAGCACATACCTGGCGGAGGCGGAGGCGGAGGCGGCGGAGGCGGAGGTGGAGGCGGCGGTGGCAGGATCGGGCCACAGCACTCGACCTTGATGTCGAGGTGACCGCTGCGGCAGGGAGTACCAAAGCCTATGCTCCGAACCGCTGCACCCTTGGACTTGCAGACGGCCTCGGCGCGAGACTTCCAGGTGCCATCATCGACACAAGCGCCCGCCGGATCTTTGAGCGCTACCCCAAAACACATTCCGGGAGGAGGCGGCGGCGGAGGCGGCGGCGGCGGAGTCGGACCGCAGCACTCGACCTTGGCCTCGATGTGGCCTCCAGGACAAGCGGCTCCGAAGGACAGGTTGTGAACGGACAGACCCTTCGACTTGCAGAGCGCTTCGGCGCGAGTCTTCCAGGTTCCATCATCAACGCAGACACCCGACGGACGGCCCACCGAGTCCCAAATGCACATTCCGGGAGGAGGAGGAGGCGGCGGCGGCGGGGGAGGAGGAGGCGGCGGCGTAATGGAATCGCAGCAGGTGTACGTGGCCTGACGCCAGGTGCCCATGCCACAGGAGGTTGCGAAGGTCACGCTCTTGAGCGCGAGGCTCTTCATCTTGCAGGCGGCTTCGCCATAGCTGCGCCAGGTCTTCTCGTCCTTGCAGCTGGTCGCGCCACCTTCGGTCGTGGTGACACAGCGAGGAGTGACATCAGGACCGAGCGAGCTGACTTCCTCGCCAGTTTGGACCTCGCCGGCGTTCTGCTGGACTTCGCTGGGGACTCCATCGCAAGCGCCGAGCAGCGCTGCGGAGCCGAGCAGCGAAACGAGCCACGGTTGGCTTCTTGATCCACGATGTCGATCGCGTGCGGCAGATACGGACGGTTTTTTGTGCATCCTGACTTCTCCTTCGCAACTGTGTTTGGTTTGGCTTTCGCCAACGCCGATGCTACGCCGATGCGCTGACTTGGTAATAGCTAGTGGAGGGAAGTGGCGGACGCGGCTCAAAAAAAACGCAGCGCAGAGAGGGTCACGGTGCGGGCGTGGTGGAGTGCCTCAAAAAGGCGCCGGCGAGGATCGGCAGAGCGGATTGCGGCGGGCTCGTTACTTGGTGCAGTCGACAGGGCCGGAGACTTTGCGGACCACGCACTTGGCCGGGTAGTAGGCGTAGTGGAACGCCTTGTCGTAGCAGCAGGCCTTCCAGACGGTCTCTTGGGAGTTCTGGACAAAGGTCTGGATGTCGTAGCGCTCGCACTTCTTGCCGACGCTGGCAAAGTCGAGTAGCGCCTGATTCTTGATCTGCGCATCGATGCGCTCGCGGGCGCCGCAGTCGGATGGGGTGACAAGGGACTCGGGCTGCAAATCCGACTCGGGATAGCAGCTGCCGAGGACAAAGAGCACAGCAAGCGGTAGGACGCGGACAGGGTTCACGGGTGCCTCCCCGGTCCGATTGTAAACCAGTTTTATGTATCGAGATTTACGTTTTTCAGCCTAAGTGCATTGCTGATCACTGATACGGAGCTGAGGCTCATGGCGGCGCTGGCGAGCATCGGGCTGAGCAGCATACCGACGAGAGGATAGAGCACTCCGGCGGCAATCGGCACCGCCAGCAGGTTGTAGCCAAAGGCAAACCACAGGTTCTGGCGAATGTTGCGGCGGATGTGCGCAGACAGCGTGATGGCCTTGAGCAGCGAGCGCAGCTCTCCGTGAACCAGCGTGACTCCGGCGCTCTTGATCGCGACGTCGGTGCCACTGCCCATCGCCACCCCGACGTCTGCACTGGCCAGCGCTTCCGCGTCATTGATGCCGTCGCCCACCATCGCAACACACTGACCGCTGTGACGGATTTTTTGCACCAGCGTCGCTTTGTCGTGTGGCCGCAGCGAAGCAGAAACCTCGGTGATGCCCAAGCGATGGGCCACGGCGCGCGCCGTTTTCTCGTTGTCTCCCGTCGCCAGCACCAGGGACAATCCGAGCTTGCGGAGCCGCTGCACCGTCTGCTCCACGCCGTCGCGCATCGGATCGTGAACCGCAATCGCACCGAGCCACTGGCCGTCGAGCGCCACCTGCATCACCGTCTGTCCTTCTTGCTGGAGCAGCGTGACTTGTCCGACCACATCGGAGGGAATGGCGATGCCTTCCTCGGCCAGCAGCGCGATCGTTCCGACCACTACCTTGCTGCCTTCGGTCTGTCCGCGCAGGCCGCGACCGGGCAGGGCTTCGACTTTTTGCGCCGAGGAGAAGGGAAGCTTGCGTTCCTTGGCAGCGGCGACAACAGCGGTGCTGAGCGGATGCTCGCTGCCTTGTTCCACGCTGGCTGCGACGGCAAGCAGGCGCTCTTCGCTCACGTCGCTTTGGGGCAGCAGCGCCGCCAGCGATGGTCTCCCCACGGTGAGCGTGCCGGTCTTGTCGAGCACGATGGTGCGGACCTCGGCCAGTCGCTCGAGCGCTTCTGCGTCGCGAAACAGCACTCCCTCCGTCGCACCACGCCCTGAGCCCACCAAGATCGACATCGGTGTCGCCAGGCCCAGCGCACACGGACAGGCGACGATCAGCACCGACACCGCCGAGACCACCGCCAGCGGCAGCTTGCCGATTCCGCCGACCAGCAGCCAGGCGCCGAGCGTCAAGATCGCGATCGCGACCACCGTCGGCACAAACAGCGCCGAGGCTTTGTCAACGACACGCTCGATCGGGGCCCGACTCCGCTGCGCTTTGCGCACGGCCTGCACGATCTGACCGACCAGGGTATCGCTGCCCACCTCGGTCAGGCGAATCAGCAGCGTGCCGGTGCCATTGACGGCGCCGCCAATCACTCGCTCGCCGAGGCTGCGCGACACCGGCAGTGACTCACCGGTCAGCAGCGACTCGTCGAGAGAGCTGCTGCCTTCGAGAATCACGCCGTCGGCAGCCACCCGCTGACCAGGCAGCACCCGCACGCGATGACCCGGAAATAGCTCGCTCACCGGCACATCGCGCTCTTCGCCGCTCGGAAAGACCCGCCGTGCCGTCACTGGTAGCAACGTCAAGAGCGCCCGCAGCGCTTCGCCGGTCTTGTGTCGCGCCCGCAGCTCGAGCACCTGTCCGAGCAGCACCAGCGTCGTAATCACCGCGGCTGACTCGAAGTACACCGACGGTGGCGGTCCCACGCGCCCGCCTAGTAGATACTGACCCAGCCGCACCACGCTGTAGCCAAATGCCGTCGCGACCCCGAGCGTGATCAGCGAAAACATGTTGAGGTGAGCGTCTCGAAACGAGCGGTAGCCACGCCGCCACAGCTCGATGCCCGAGGCCAGCGCCAGCGCCGTCAGCAGCGCTTCGAGGAGCACACTCCACAGCGGCGGGTGATGCGCACCGAGCAGCATGCCTCCCATATCGAGCACCAGCACCGGCGTCGTCAAAAGCAGCGCCAGCTTGAGCCGCGAGGTCATCTGCGCAAGCTCGCTGTTGGGATCGTCCGTCGGTGGTGTTAGCTCGATCTGGTCTGGCTCGAGCGCCATCCCGCACTTCGGACAGGGCCCCGGCTTGGCCTCGCTCACCTCGGGACACATCGGGCATAGCCAGCGCGTGGCCGCCGGAGCTGTCGTTGCTGCCGCACGGGCCGGCGCATACAGGTAGCGCTCGGGATCGGCGACGAACTTGTCGTGACAGCGCGGATTGCAGAAGTAGTAGGTCGTGCCGGCAAGCTCGTGCGAGCCGCCTTTGGGCGCGCGGCGGTCGACAGTCATCTTGCAGATCGGATCGATCGCCTGGTGTTCTGCAAGGGGCGAGACTTTGGGCGGCGGCGAGGGCTGCATGGCCGCATCCTACTGCTCTGACCGAGATTTTTTGCGGGCGACCTTACGGAAGGTACGGAAAGCTGGGGCTGGCGGTGACGGTGGCGGCGACTCCGTCGGTGGCGAGTCCGCCTGTGAGCAGGCTGAAGGTACCATCGACCACGTCGTAGTCGAGCTTGCGACCGCCACAGTCGGGACTGGCCATGCCGGCGAGGGCGGTCTTTTCGACGTTCAGATATCCCGCGCAGGTGCCCTTGGTGGTGTCGACGATGATGGCATCGGCGGCGAGGAGTGAGGCCATGCTGGCAAAGCGCGCCGCGCCGAGCGTTGGTGGGGCCAGCGTGTGGCCACAGGCGCCGTCGAGTCCGTCATAGAGCGCGAGCGTCTGGGCCAAGGGCGCCGCCCAGCTCGACCATGGAAACGACTTGTCGTGGTTGTAGCGCTCGCGGGTGGTGGCGCTCGACTCGGGGTTCTGGCCGCTGACGACCAGCAAATCGAAGGGGTTGGTCAGCGCGAGGTTGATGAGCGGTCGGCCCGCGCGATCGATCAGGTCGCCGAGCGGAAAGACGCAAAAGCCGGTCGCACCGTCGCAGCTCATCGGGCTTACGCAGCTTGTGGCGGCACAGCGACTGGGCGGCGTCTCGCAAGCCCCGCTCGAGGGGTTGCAGACCTGGCCGGCGGCGCAGACGGTGGTGCTGCATGGCGGCATCGAGGGCACGGCGGCCTCACAGCCAAGCAGAAGTGTGAGCAGCGACGGAAAAAGAGTGCGTTTCATCGGCAGCTCCCGTTAGTTCGTCTTGGCCTTCTTGTGAGTCGCCGCCCAGACCGAGAGGATCGGCCCGCCTTTGTTGAGCAAGGTGCGATCGACCTCCATCACCACTGCCAGCACATTGCTCGTCGCGAAGGTGTTGGTGGCCGGCGTCGCCAGCGCGGTAATGGCAGTCTTACCGGCGGTCGCTCTGCAGCCCGCACTGTCGGCGGGAGCGGCTGTCGGCAGAGCGGCTTTGGCGGCGGTCTTCATGGCTTCAATGTTGGTCAGGCTGGCGAAGCTCGGGTCTCTGCGCGGGCCGGCGAATACTCTGAGCTTGCCGTTGCTCGACAAGACGCCAGCGGTCGTGGAGGCATCGCCGCTCACCACCGTGCTGGGGTCGCCAACCATGCAGGCGATCTTCTGGGTGTCGTTGAAGGTGCAGACAATGTCGACGGAAATCGCCGAGGTGGCACCAATCGAAGCGCGGCTGATGGTGTGAAATACGTAGGCTGCATCGGTGGCGAACTTGGCGGAAGCCGCCGCATTGGGGTTCACGGTCATCGCCAGGATCACCTTGCTGCCGTCGGGGGACATCCAAGTGAAGAGATCGGCGAGGTCGGTGGTGGGGCTGGCTGCGACGGTCGGTGAGTCTTGATGGTCAATCGCTCGGGCCGGCGGCGCCACGGACAGCACCAACAGCCCGAGGAGAAAGGAGCGACCAAGCTGTCTCATCGTGAGCTCTCCCGGGTTCGATCAAGTGGGATATTCGCTGCACAGGGCGTGGAGACGTTCGCGACGCAGCAGATACGACGGCGCATCGTCGGACAGCACCAAGCCAGGCAGCTCGCAGGCAAGCAGGCGCGGGCCACCACCTTGCGGACCGACCAGCAGCGAGACATCGACCTCCTGAATTTGGAAGCCGCGCCGCACCAAAAGGCCTCGCAGAATCGTCGAGCAGCCGGCAGGCAGCAGCAGCGTCCCGCGCACGTTCAAGCACTCACTGGCGAAGACCGCGGCATCTTCACTGGCGAGGATCGTCACCTCGACGTTGCTACCGACAAAGCGACCGAGATCTTCGGGCGTGTGCGACTGGAGCGCCGGGCGCGAGACGAGCAGCACCGACTTGCCACCACTGCTGGTGAGAAAACACATCGCCGCACTGCCGCGCGGACACGACGGCGACAGCTCAATTGCCAGCACCTGGGCTCCCATCGGCAGCAGCGCTTTGATCTCATCTACCGACTGCACAGACGAGCCCTGACCACCACTGCTGTAGGTCACTACGAAGCGGTTGCGCTCGACGGGGATGACATCGACCTGACCCTGCCACGGATGTTGCGCGGCGCGAACCTCCAGGCCGGCCTCGCTGATCGCGCGACTGATGGAGTCCTCCGCGACCGGCTCACCGTGGTTGCTGCGCAGAAAGACGGGCTGCGTCAGCTTGCCGGGCGCCAGAAAGGGTGAGCCGAGCAGCGCGGCGTGGACCGAAGACCGCGGACCGACGCGACCCGGATCGAGCACCAGGATGCGGCCCGAGTGGCGGTGAATTTCGTCGCATAGCTTGAGCCACTGCGCGAGCGTCTGACCGGCCTTTCCGGGCGCCCCCTGCTCGGCAGCGGCCCCAGGAGGCACAAAGGCTCTATCGGGATAGGAGAGGATGAACGTAGCCATCCCGTCCAGGCTATCACGCTTTGATGAGAAGACTTTTTGTGTTTCTGAATACTATTCGGCGCTGACTACAGCCCGAACTTGGCGAGCTTTTTGTGCAGACCCTCGCGGGTGATGCCGAGCGTCTCGGCGGTGCGGGTCTTGTTGCCGCCGTGGTCCTTGAGCGCCTGAATGAGCAGAAAGCGCTCGACCTCCTCCATCATGTCCTTGAGCTGGCCTTTTTGCGGCGCGATGCGATCCATCAGTCCTTCGGCCTGCCGCATCCGGGGCGCCAGCAGCTCCGGGGTGATGAAGGCCTCGGGCTCGACCTGGATGACCAGGCGGTGTACCTCATTTTCCAGCTCGCGGACGTTGCCCGGCCAGTTGTACGCGACGAGCTGAGCCAGCGCCTCCGAGGTAAAGCCCGGCACCGGCTTCTTCATCTCATGGCTGTACTTGGCCAGAAAGTGATCGGCGAGCAGGCCGATGTCCTCGCGGCGCTCACGCAGGGCCGGCAGGCGAATCGGATAGACCTTGAGGCGATAGTAGAGGTCCTGACGGAAGCGCCCCTCGGCGACCTCTTTTTCGAGCGAGCGATTGGTGGCGCACAGGATGCGCACGTCGACCTTGCGCTGCTGGGTGGCGCCGATCGGTCGCACCTCGCCCTCTTGCAGCACGCGCAAGAGCTTCGCTTGCAGCCCGAGCGACATCTCGCCAATTTCATCGAGAAACAGCGTGCCGCCATCGGCCACCTCGAACAGGCCCTTCTTGTCGCTGTCGGCGCCGGTGAACGAGCCCTTTTTGTGACCAAACAGCTCGGACTCGAGCAGCGTGTCGGGGACGGCGGCGCAGTTCTGGGCGACGAACAGCTTGTCGCGGCGGCTTGACTGGGTGTGGATGAGTCCGGCGATCAGCTCCTTGCCGGTGCCGGTCTCACCCTCGATGCAGACAGTGGCGCGGGTATCGGTGACCTTGGTCACCTGCTTGAGCACGTCGCGGAAGGCCGGGCTCTGACCGATCGGCTCGACGGTACGGCGCTTTTCTTCGCGGCTCTTGAGGTAGCGGTTTTCGGCCCGGAGCTGCTCTTCGGCCAGCCGCAGTCGCTGATGGAGGCGCGCATTTTCGATCGCCAGCGTCGCTTGTCCGGCGAGGACCAGCAGCACCTCGAGATCACGCTCGCGAAACATCGCCGCCGAGCTGCGGTTGTCACACTGGATGACGCCGCGAATGTCGTCGCCTTCCCACAGCGGCACGCCGATGATCGACTGAATGCGGGCGCCCATGATCGACGCGGCCCCGGCGAGATCTTGCGGCGCATTGGCAAACAGCACCGCGGCGCGCTCGCTCAGCACCCGTCGAATCACCGCGCGTGAGGCGCGAATCGGCAGCGCTGGCTTGTGTTCGCCCGACTTGTCGGCTTTTGTCAGGTCTGGCTTGCTCTCGCTCTTGCGGGCCGCGCCAAATACCGTCGCCATCTTCCCTTCGCTGCCGTCGGTCAGCTCGATCGCCAGGTGGGTTGCCAAGGGCAAAAGGTCGAACACCGACTCGGCAATGCCCTCGAAGACCGCTTGTAGATCGAGCCCGCGTCGTCCCAGCCGCTTCGACACCGCCAGAAGTCCCGCGGCCAGCACCGGATCGCGCTCGACCTTGCCGGCAACCTCTTCGGCCTCGGTGAGGGGTCGACGGGCGAGGACGCGATGCTCGGGCTCGGCGGCTTCCCCGGCCTCCGACGGCGCACTCTTCGACGAAGCACCGGATGGTGATCCCGATGCCGCACTGCTGCGCCCGAGCTGGATGGCCGGCACTGTCGGCGAACCACCACCCGGCGGCACCGCCAGCGGCTCTAGCTGAGTCGCCGAAAACGAACAGCCCAAGATCACCGGATCGAGCGGATCACCGAGCAGCAGCCGATCGCCTTCGCAGATCACCGACTCAAAACCGGCTGTCGCGTCGACGTAGACCAGCGAGCCATCGCGCCTCTGGAGCCGCGAGCCGTTGGTCGAGCGCAGGTCTTTGAAGATGTACTTGTCGTCTTCGCGGAAGATCTGCGCGTGCTCGCTCGATAGGTGGACGTCGGGCAGCACCACGTTGTTGTGGGGCGCGCGACCGATGGTGAAGCTGGCGTCGCGGAGCAGGAAGCGCTGACCGCGCAGACCGCCCGACAGAACTTCAAATGCAATCATCGGCGGACCTTTCGCGCGAAAGTACACGGCGAGGCCAGCTTGCGGCGAGTGGAGTTCATTGCAGAAGCCATGGCAACTCGGTTTGCCCCAGCGGACCGGCGACGCGCAAGCTGATCTTGTGGGCAGCGGGCAGTGGGAACGGCTTGCCGTCGCTGGCGTTTTGCGGAAAGTGGACGCTCCACAGCTTGGTGAAGGGATCGCCGCCGTCCGGTGAGGCCGCAAGCAGGGTCTGCTCGACGGCCTGGCGGGTGGTCATGGCATCGACGCGATCGGCCTGCACCTCGCGCCCCTGGTCGTCGAGCAGCGCCAGCCGCCACTTGCCCGCCGAGAGCCGCAGGTCATTCCAGCTCGCCGCGTGCGTCTTCGTCAGCACAAACAGCGACAGCCCGCTCTGCGTCTGCGCGGTTTGCTCGGTCTCGATGCGGGCGCGCTCCCACGAGTCGACGACGGCGTAGGTCCGAAAATACTGGTCGACATAGGCGCGCTGAAAGGCCCGCGAGCGCAGCGTCGCCGTCACCACCAGCGTGGTATCAAACTCGGTCTTCGACAGAATCCGGCCCTGGCGGCTCCAGCGGTCGAGCGTCTTTTGGTAGCTCGTTCCCGATGGCTCGGCGTCGCTGCTCAGGTTCAGCACCGGCGGCGTGCAGCCTCCCAGCGGACCCAGCAGTGCCAGCAGGAGCAGGCGCAGCGGCCACCCAAGGCGGGTGATTCGCATCGCAAAGCGCGAACAATTCCGAGCGACTGGCATGCGCTGATTATATCGCGGTTCCCGTCCACTCACTCGGTTGCCTGTGCGGTTGGCACCCCGACGCGAAGGAATGGCCTAAGACCGAGCGTCCGATGGCACCCCGACACGAAGGAATGGCCCAAGACCGAGCGTCCGATGGCACCCCAACGCGAAGGAATGGCCCAAGACCGAGCATCGCCTGGCACCCCAACGCATAGGAATGGCCCAAGACCGAGCGTCCGATGCAATCGCTTGGCAGGGGTTCACCGGGTCTGTTATGGGTTCGGACATCTAGACGAAGCACGGAGGAGCCATGGCGCGCCGGACCTTTTCCAGCAAGACCTCGTGGGATGACATCTATAACTACCTGACCTATGTGGACATTGCGCTGTCGCTGGCGGGGGAGGACGGCGACAAGGAGCTGACCGCACTGGTGGCGCCGGTGCAGAAGCTGCTCGGCAAGTGGGCGAAGCTAGATGGCGAGCGTCGGGATCGGCAGCGCGCGGTGATTCGGGCCCATGCGCTGGTGGGGCTGCGCGATCTCGGGCTCGACGACGTGACCACTCGCCTGCACAACACGGTGCTGGGGGAGTGTAACCAGAGCCGCACCGCACCGCTGTTTGCGCGGCTGTTTCCCAAGCCACTGTCGAAGGTGGTGAAGCTGGCGCTGGAGGCGCAGCTCGGGACAAGCCGCACGCTGCTCCACAAGCTGATCCAGGCCGAGACGCCGACTACGATTCGCAAGGCCCATGAAAAGCCGCTGACCGATGGCATTGCCGCTGGGGAAGCTGCGATCAAAAATCGTGAGGCGGCGCGGGCTGCGATGCAGGGCCTGGCGACCCAGATTGCCGGTCTGCGTGACGAGGCGAGCGGCGTGCTTCTAACGACCGAAGGACAACTGCAAGCCATCGCTGGCAAGCGCGGTCTAGGGAAGAGCTTCGTAGACGCTTTCTTCCCGACTGCGGCCTCCTCCACCCCCAAAAAGCGCCCCGATCCACAGCCAGCGGCTACCTAGCGGACGAAGCGATTCCCTAGCACCTAGGCCACAGTCCAGCCGCCATCGACGACCAGTGTGTGGCCGGTCAGGTACTGCGAGGCGTCGCTGGCCAGGTAAAGTGCGGCGCCAGCGATGTCATCGGGCTGGCCGACGCGCTTGAGGGCCGTGCGCTGAAGCACCATATTGAGAATCTCCTCGTTCTGCGTCAGCGCCGATGCGAACTTGGTATCGACGAGCCCCGGCGCAATCGCATTGATGCGAATTCCGGCGGTACCCAGCTCCATCGCCAGCGTCTTGGTCATGCTGATCACGGCCGCTTTGGTCATCGCGTAGACGCCCTGCATCGGCGAGCCGATAAAGCCGACCACGCTGGCGATGTTGACGATCGCCCCGGGGGCGCCGCGCTCGATCAGGTGCCTAGCGACGGCGCGGGTGGCCGCGAAGTAGCCTTTGACGTTGACCTCGAAGGTCTTTTCCCAGGCCGACCACTCGACGCTGAGCATCGGGCCGAAGTAGGGGTTGGTGGCCGCGTTGTTGACGAGGATGTCGACCTTGCCAAACTTGGCGATGGTGTCAGCGACGAGCTTTTCGACCTGCTCGGGCTGGCCGGTGTGACAGGCGATGGCGATGGCCTGGCCGCCGTGGGCATTGATCTCGTCGGCAACGCGGGTAAGTCCGTCGAGCTTGCGGGAAGCGAGGACCACCTTGGCGCCGTGGCTGGCGAGGCACTTGGCGATGGCTTCACCGATGCCGCGGCTGGCTCCGGTGACGATGGCAACCTTGTTGGAAAGCTGGAGGCTGGGGGTCGAAACGGGCGTGCTCATGGCCGGCATGTTAGCCCGGATCGCGGCTGGGTTTAAAAGGTCCGTGCGCCGCGGCGGTCACGAGGAACACTGCGAACATCGAGGGCGTGCAGCACCATCCCGAGCTGGCTCCAGTCGAGATCTGGCGAGGCAATCAGCTCGCGCACCGTTCGTAGCGTCACATAGCAGCGCTCACCGACGTTGGCGCCATGGGGCCGTCCCGCCGCCGCCGTCGCCTGAAGTGTCTTGAGCTGGGCATCGCGCAGCTGCACGCGGAACAAGTGGCAGTGGTAGCTGGCCAGCGACGCCGCAACCTGGCGATCGCCGGCATCGATGGGCACAAACTGCTCGGGATCGATGTGCAGGCCGGTCTCCTCGGCAACCTCTCGCTGGGCGGTCTGCCGTGGATCGTGGGAGCGCTCGCTCGCCATCGCCGCTGAGCCGCCGGGCAGCATCAGTCCAAAGCCGAGTCGATTGCGCACCGCCGAGCGATACTCCCGAACCAGCACCACCAGCGTATCGAGCACGTCGCCGCTGTCCTCGGGATAGTAGAGCACGCTGGCGCTGATGTCGGTCCGCCCGATCACCACTTCACCGCTCTTGTGTCGTCGCTCGCCGACCACGAAGACCCGCGGACGGAGCGCCCACAGCAGCGGGGGTCGACCGGCGCCGCGGCTGCGATACGACCACTCGAGCTGGGCCTCTTCCAGTCGGTGACCGGCCTTGCGCAGCGCCTGATACCAAGCGGCAAACCCCGGACTGCGCCACAGCAGGAGCGGCACGCTTCGCTCACCGGCACGCCGATGCTGACCGGGCCGGAGCATCGTCAGCGCTTGCTCGGCGGCATCGGCTGGGGTGCGGGCGATCGGGACGTGATGACGGCTCGCCGAGTCGGGTGCAGGCTCGTCTTTGGGAACCCCGAGCACGACCCGCGACGAGCGCTGCCAAGCACCCCACAGCTCATAGAGCCACGGATCGCTTTTGCCGCCATCGCCGAGCCAGATGAGCACGCCGTCGCTGAAGCGCAGGGCTTCTTCTCGCCAGCGCACAAGATCGGCCCTCTTGCCGGGGTCCTCGTCGCTCGGCGGGCTTTCGGGTGGCAAATACACCACGCCATCCCATCCGGCTTGCTCGAGCGCAGAGACCACGGCGTGGGTCCACGGCCCAGGAGCACCGGCCACAAACAGCGAGGCCGAAAAAGCGGAAGGAAGCGGTTGAAGCGGCAGGACAATCTGCGGACGCGACGATGGCATCTCGCTCAGCGGGTCTGCTGCTCGGGCTGGCCCTGCGGCTTGACCTCCGCGGGCACCGCAGTGCAGCCCTGACGCATGATCGGCGGACACGACACCAAAGCCATCACCGACGAGGTGGCCGTGTTGGCGCCGCGCGTTCGATAGGTGAAGACCACCAGCGTCGTCGAGGAACAGCCGGCAAAGCCGCACTGACCGTCAAGCTCAACCTGGGTGACGCGCTCCTCGATCTGGCTGCCGGCTTGGTTGTTGCCGCCCCCGAACTGACCACCGGAGACCTTGGCGAGCCGCTCGGCGATGGCTGGCGTCTTGCGGGCGACGCTGAGCGGATCACGCGGGCTGTCGTTGCCTGTTGACTTCGTCGGGGCGGGCTGAGCGGCGGGCAGTGGGGCCAGCTTCTGGGACGCGGTCGGAGACGCCGGAGTCGGCTTCTTCTGCCCGGACACCGAGACCTTGGGCCGTGGCGCAGCGATATCGGCATGAGCAGTCGGGGCGGCGAGGAGCAGTGCGCAGAGCGCGAGCTTGGAAAACGTCATGGTCTGAGGATGCTATCGGGAAGTGAACCGCAGCGCTAGCGGAACCTGGGGGCGGGTAGGGACGGGTGCTCAGCGACGACGGCGGGGGATTGGGGTGGTCAGCATGGCCCACAGCAGATACACGCCCAGCCCGATGCTGACGTAGAGCGCATAGTCCGCCTGCTCGAGCTGGCCGCGCCCCTCGAGAATCAGCCAGGTCGCAAACGAGGTAATGCCCAGCGCGGTGACAATCAGCTGCTTGGCGACGGCGTGAATCAGGATCGCGGTGTCTTCTTGGCCTCGGAAGCGGACCTCGATCTGACCGCGCTGCGCCCGATTCAAAAACTTGCGCATCTCGCCGGGAAGCTGCGCCGCCTGGGTCACCACATCACGGGTGGTCTCGACGAGCAGCTTCGACCAGTCGCGATCCTGACCCAGCACCATCTCCTCGACGTAGGGACGGATCACCTGCATCGGATTTAGCTCCGGCGCGAGATCGGTGCACAGTCCGAGCAGCAGAAGCAGCGTCCGCTCCAGGAGAATCCACTCCTTGGGGACGTGAAAGTGCTCCATCAGGTCGCGCAGGTTCACGTCGAGCTTGCGGAGATCGGCCAGGTCCGCGAGTGCCCGCTCCGGCGACAGCTTGACCTCGGACAAAGACAGCGAGTCGAGCTTGAACTCGGCCTGGAACTTGTCGTGGAAGAAGTCGACCACCCGCTCGAAGATCTGCGGATCGGCGCCGCGGGCAATAAACCCCATGTCTTTTATCGCGACGATCAGTCGCTGGGTGTCACGGGTCAGACCGGCCTGTAGCACGTCGACGATACCGCGTCGCATCTTCGGTGACAGCTCGGCGACGGCTCCGAAGTCGAGGAAGATCAGCTTCGCGCCGCCGAGTGACAGCCACGGCGTCGGCACCGTCCCTTCGTCGCTGGCAGGGCTTCCATCGGCTTGGTCATCGCTGCTGCGCGACGCCGGGAGCACCAGCAGGTTCCCCGGATGTGGATCGGCGTGATAGAGCCCGTCACGGAAGATCTGCTGGCAGTAGGCGGTGACGATGGTGCGCGCCAGCTTGTCGCGATCCACGCCGATCTCGTCGAGACGACCGAGGTTTGAGACCTTGACTCCCTCGATCCACGTCGTCGTCAGCACCCGTGGCGTCGATAGCTCGGCGATGACCTTGGGAAAGTCGACCGGCAGCGGCGGCTTGTACTTGGCAAAGTTCTCGGAGATCCGCTGGAGGTTGTGGGCCTCGGCGGAGAAGTCCAGCTCTTGCAGCACCATGGCACGAATCTCGATGAACACCGCGTCGAGCCCATGCGCCGGCGCAATCCGGTGGAGCAGCCAAAAAATTCGTCCGAGCGCGGCGAGATCGATGCGAACAATCTCGTTGATATCGGGGTACTGCACCTTGACGGCGACGGCGTGACCGTCCTGGGTGCGGGCGCGATGGACCTGGCCAATTGATGCAGAGGCGACCGGCTCTGGGGAAAACGATGCGAACACCTCACTCGGACGGCGACCGGCGAACTCTTCGGCGAAGCGCTGCTCGATGTCGTCGTAGGGCCGGGCTGGCACACGATCCTGGAGCGTCTCGAGCTGGGCGCGAAATGGCTCCGGCAAGACATTGGTCATGATGCTGATCAGCTGACCGACCTTGATGAACAGGCCGCCGAGCCGCTCGATGGCAACGTGGATGCGGCGGGCGTTGCCACGGTGGGCGTCGAAGATCAGCCGACTGGCGGCATCGGGCCCGGCCAGTCGCAGCCGGAAGCGCAGCAGGTAGTACGACAGGATCACCCGCACCGTCACCGAGTACGCGATGAGGAGCCGAATCCAGCCGCGCGGCAGCGCATCACTAGTCGTGGTCGTCGGCTGAGCCATCGTCGCTTTCCCCGTCCGCCTCGCCATCCCCCGTCGCTGCGCGGCCCGCCTCTTCCAGCTTGCGGTATAGCGTCTTGCGATCGAGTCCGAGTCGCTGCGCGGCCCGCGTCTTGTTGCCGCCTTCTTCTTTCATGACCCGCAAAATGTACTCGCGCTCCAGCTCTTCGAGGGTCATGTTCCGTGACAGCGCGAACGAGACGATGTCTTCGCGACGGCGCTCGCGCAGCTGCGGCGGCAGGTCGTGCGCCATGATCTGCGAACCTTCACACAGCGCCACCGCCCGCTCGATGCTGTTCTCCAGCTCGCGGACGTTGCCCGGCCAGCCGTGGGCCAAGAGCAGCTTGGTCGCCTGCGGATGGATTCCGGTCACGCGCTTGCCGCCACGCTCCCGCGCCTTGACCAGGAAGTGCTCGGCGAGCGGCATGATGTCCTCGGAGCGCTCACGCAGCGGCGGCAGGTGAATTTGCAGCACGTTCAATCGATAGAACAGATCCTCGCGGAAGGTCCCGGCCCGCATGCCTTGGCTGAGGTCTTTGTGCGTCGCTGAGATCACGCGCACATCGACTTTCTCGGGCCGCGACGAGCCGAGCGGCCTGATCTCGCGCTCCGCCAGCACGCGCAAAAGCTTGGCCTGTAGCGCCGGTGACAGGTCGCCAATCTCATCAAGAAACAGCGTCCCCTGATCGGCCTCGACAAACAGTCCCGAGCGGTCGCTGCGGGCGTCGGTGAATGCGCCGCGCTTGTAGCCAAACAGCTCCGACTCGAGCAGCTGATCGGGAATCGCCGCGCAGTTGACGGCCACAAACGGCTGCTTGGCCCGCGCCGAGTGAACGTGAATCGCCCGCGCCGCCAGCTCCTTGCCGGTGCCACTCTCGCCGGTGATGAGGACGTTCACCGATGAGCCCGACAGCCGACGAATCAGTCCGAAGACTTCCTGCATCGCTGTCGAGCGCCCGATGATGTTGTCGAACTGATAGGGCCGCTCAACTTCCCGTCGGAGTCGAGATACCTCATGCCGCAGACCGCGCTCTTCCAGCGCTTTCTCGACGGCAAGAAACAGCGTCTCCATGTTAAACGGCTTGGTGATGTAGTCGTGCGCGCCGAGGCGAACCGCTTTGATCGCGGTATCGATCGAGCCAAAGGCGGTGATGACGATGACGTGAGGTGGCTGCTCGAGCGGGGCGCTCTTGATCTCGCGCAGCATGTCGAGCCCGTCGAGGTCCGGCATCTTCACGTCGGTCACCACCAGATCGATGCCACCTTTTTGGACCCGCGCCACGCCGGCATGACCACCCGCCGCCGTCTCGACGCGATAGCCTTCATCGCGCAGCGAGTCCTCGAGCAGATCGCGCATTGCCGCATCATCCTCGACGACCAGCACAGTCTGTCGAGTGCTGCGATCGCTCGGCGCCTCGCTCGGCAGTGGTGGTGGCTGGGTACGCGGCGCGGGCTTCCCCGTTGGGAGTGCCACCTGGGGTAGCTTGCTGGTCGTCTTCGGCGGTTGGGCCATCAGCTTTTCGATTCAAGTTGGCTTAGCATGTCGGCGGGGGCTTCTTCAAACGAATTGCCCTCGCTGGCGATGGGTTCGGGGCGTGGTTGGGGCCTTGGCGGTGGGCGGCTGCGCTGCGGTCGGAGTGCCGGTTCCTCTCGCTCGGGAGCGGGCAAGAAGACTCGGAAGATGGTGCCGCCGGTGGGGCGTCGCTCGCACTCGATCCAGCCGTCGAGGTCCTTGACGATTCCGGTCGACACCGATAGTCCGAGGCCGCTGCCCGACGGTCCATCTTTGCCGGTCTTGCCGTTGTCGGTCTTGGTCGAATAAAACGGCTCGAAGATGCGGCCCATACTGCCCTCGTCGATCCCGACTCCGGTGTCAGCGATGGCGAGCATTACGTACGAGCCCGGCGGTGCTTTGTCGAGACCTGGCTTGCGCCGGACGATTCCTTCCAAATAGAGATCGAGAGAACCTCCGTCGGGCATCGCCTGGATGGCGTTTATACAGAGATTCAAACAGACCTGCTGTAGCTGATCGGAGTCACCGACGACAATGGGTGTGGCCGGTGGCCTTAGCTCCGCGGACGACTGCTCGCCGCGCACCGTCGCTTCGATGTGGCTCTCGGGCTGCGGGGGCGTCGGTACCGCGAACGGATGAAGCTGCGCCTCGACGTGCCGAGTGGTCAGCTGAACTTCCAGAAAGTCGAGCGTGCTCGAGCACACCTTGCGCAGGTCGACGTTGCTGCGGGCCGGCGCTTTGCGTCGCGCATAGTCGAGTAGCTGCTGGATGATCTTGGTGATCCGCTCGGCCTGCGTGGCGATGATGTCGGCGTTCTTCTGCACCGCCGTGGGATCTTCGGCGCGACGGGCCATGACGCGGGCGCGGCCACCGATGACGTTGAGCGGCGTGCCGACCTCGTGCGCGATGTTGGCGGCCAGCTGACCAATCGTCGCCAGCTTGTCGGAGTGACGGAGCCGCTGCTCGAGCTGGAGCTTGGCATCGACACCGGCGAGGATTTCATTTTTGGCGTCACGCAGCGAGCCGGTCATTTCGTTGAAGCGGTCCGCGAGCAGACCGACCTCGTCGTTGCGCTCTCGCAGGATCGCGCCGGTGTAATCGCCACGGGTTACTTCGTCGATGCCACCGACGAGACGCAGCAGCGGTGCCGAGAACTCTTGGCGCACCATCAGACGGACCAAAATCGCCAGCAGTGCCGCCAGCCCGGACAGCGTCAGCACCACCTCGCGCGTCGAGCGCAACAGCTCCTGCTCCAGCTCACTTTTGTCGCGGACCAGGTCGATGATCGCCACCATCCGATGCTTGCTGTCGAGGATCGGCAGGGTATAGGCGTAGACCTCGCGGCCACTTATGAACAGGTGCTCTCCGTAGGGCAGGCGGGTGATCTCAACGCGGCGACGACGCTCTTCGCGACCAGCATCGGGGCTGGGCGGACGGAAGGGTTTGTCGCCGGAGGCACGGCTGCCACTCGACGGTGGAGCAAACACTGCGTCCTCGCCGGGCTGCATCAGGTCCTGGTAGGTGACCTCGATGTTGCGCTCGGCGGCCTGCATCCGATCGATCAGGCGATGCAGATCCTCATACAGGCCGTCCTGAACCGCAGCCTCAAGCGCCACCTTGAGTGCCGAGCCAAACAGCCAGGTCTGCCGCTCGAGGTCCGCCGTTCGTTCCGCCCGACGGCCACGCATACTAAGCGACCCGTAGACGCCGAGTGCCAGCGTCACCAGAAGGACCGTTAGAAGCGTGACCCGCGTCGCAATGCTCACCAGCGCCAAAGCCTAGCACGGCTCGCGCGTCGGCCCAGTGGCTCGCGACGAAAAAGAAGTGCTACAGAATCGGCTTTACCTTCGGTGGCCGCTCTGCCGGGCCAGTCGGTGACTCCTCGCGGCGCGGCGGCGGGCTCAGCTTGACCACGGGGGCCACCACCACTGGCGTCCGCTCGTGCAAAAGCAGGCGGGTGGTGTCACGGAATAGCACCGACATCTTGCCGGGCGACGGAGTGGCCGTCACAGCGCCAATTCCGAAGTTGGGATGCGAGACCAGCTCTCCGACGGCGTAGCGCTCTGCGGGCGAGTAGCTGCGCGCGCTGCTGGTACCGCGCGTCTGCAAGATGGTATCGAGTGGATTGGGCCCACTCACTGCTGGAACTGAGTGCGCTGCTGGTCGGGCACCCTTGGCGCGGGTCTTTGTCGCTCCCGCTGGCTTGGCCACCTTGGTTCCCGGTGGACCCGCCTTGAACTTGTGCTGCTTGTGACAGCTTAGGCACTCTACCTTGGCCGGTACGTCGCCACTCATGGCCACAACCACATGGTGTCGCATGTCCTTACACGACGTACAGTACGCGGAGGTTTCCCCTCCAGCCTTTAGTTTCTCCAAGACACCCTCCCCGTTTACCTAGTGGCTCACGACGATT
>Ga0154020_10000504_pt1 | contig 47584 bp, 27 predicted proteins | sample Klosneuvirus_201_FD_109709 | JGI IMG/M metagenome (GOLD analysis project Ga0154020, IMG submission 109709) | Active sludge microbial communities from wastewater, Klosterneuburg, Austria - Klosneuvirus_20160825_MG | ecosystem: Engineered > WWTP > Aerobic digester > Activated sludge | place... | reverse complement strand
GCGCGTCGGCGAGCGCACCCGCGTGAACGGGCTTCCGATCACGGCAACTAAGGCGTTGCACAGCGGCGCGCGCGGCCCGCTTGGCCCCATTGCCCAGTGCCTCGGCTTTATCGTCGGCCAGGACAAATTTCGCACCTATTTTGCGGGCGACACGGATCTCTTCCCGGAGATGGCGGAGATGGCGGGCAGCGTCGATGTCAGCTTGCTGCCGGTGTGGGGATGGGGGCCGACTTTGGGCATCGGGCACATGGATCCATACCGCGCGGCGCAGGCGGGCCAACTCATTGCGCCGCAGGTCGCCATCCCCATTCATTGGGGCACGCTCTATCCGCTGGCCGTCCACCGCCTCACCAAAACGTTTCTCGTCGATCCGCCACTGCTTTTTCGCGAGTTTATGCTGCGGATGGCGCCACAGACGGACGTGCGCATCTTGCAGCCGGGCGAGCACTTTGAATTCGTGTAAACCCTACGTCAGGAATTCTTCATCGCCTGCCGAGCAATGTGTCGCCCGATGCTCAGCGATGCGGTCGCCGCGGGTGACGGCGCGTTGAGTACGTGCGTCATCCGGTAGGCATCCACGATGTGAAAATCGTCCACCAGCTTGCCGTCGGGCGTCAATGCCTGCGCGCGTACTCCGGCGCCGGCCGGACGCAGATCCTGCACCTCAAGCTCCGGCGTCAGCGCGCACAGCGCGCGCCAGAACGCATATTTGCTGGCCGAGCGGTAGATCTCACCGATTCCTGTCTGCCAGTATCGCGCGGCCAGCTTCCAGAAGCCGCCGTAACTGAACGTATCGAAGAGATCGCGCACGGAAAGGCTGGTCTTGCGATACCCCTCACGCTGGAAAGCCAGCACCGCATTGGGCCCCGCCTCGATCGCGCCGTCGATCTTGCGTGTAAAATGTACGCCCAAAAAAGGAAAGTTTGGATTGGGTACGGGGTAGATCAGGTTGCGCACAAGCGAACGCGCACCCGGCGTCAGTTCGTAATACTCGCCGCGGAAGGGCACGATGCGCACCCCTGGCTCGACGCCACACAGCCGCGCCACGCGGTCGGCCTGCAACCCGGCGCAGGTGATCAGGTGGTTGCACGTAATTTCTTCGTCAGTCGTGGCCGCGAGCAGCAGGTGTTCGGGTTGGCGACGCACTGCCCCTAGCCGCCAACCGGTGCGCAATTCACCGCCCAAGGTGCGGATGCGGCGTGCATACGCGGCCGCCACTTCGTTGTAGTCGACAATGCCGGTCTCCGCCACCCACAAGCCGGCGACGCCCCGCACGTGCGGCTCATAATCGCGCAGTTCGCTGCCCGACAATGGGTTGGGCGTCAGGCCGTTCGCCCAGGCGCGCTCGGCCAACGCCGCCAGCCGCGCCCGCTCGGCTTCGTTGGTGGCGACGATCAGCTTGCCGCAGCGTTCATAGGCGATCCCTTCGGCCTCGCAAAAGGCATAGAGCGCCTCGCGCCCTTCGGCGCATAACTTTGCTTTGAGTGAGCCGGGGCGATAGTAGACGCCGGCATGGATCACGCCGCTGTTATGGCCGGTTTGATGGGCGGCGACCTTTCCCTCTGCTTCGAGCACAACCAGCGAACGAACGCCGGTTTCGAGTAACGCCAGCGCCGTCGCCAGCCCGACAATGCCACCTCCCACGATCGCAAAATCAAAATGCATGGTATCTGTTCCCCAAAGTTTGCCTGACAACATCTTTGCTCATTCTACCGAACGATAACCGCGCCTCGAAATCTCTCTCACGCAACGAATACTGGTATAATCAGTTACAGTCTAACCATCGCGAATGGCAATTACTACAAAGGAACGAGAAGATCATGGTTGATCTAATTCTAGACCACGCCACTGTGGTCGAACACGACAAGCAACAACTTCATCCTCTGCACCATCCAAAACAGCACGCGGATCCCCTTGTCGTCGACCGTGCGGAGGGCGTCTGGCTGCACACGACCGACGGTCGCACCGTGCTTGACGGCATGGGGGGCCTCTGGAATGTCAACATTGGCTACGGCAATCAGGAGTTGCCGGAGGTCGCCGCCCAGCAAATGCGCAAAATTGCGTTTACCTCCAACTTCGTGGGCATGACCACGCCGCCGGCCGCCGAGCTTGCCCACCGCATGGCCGGCATGGCGCATCCGACGCTCAACACCACCTTTTTTACGTCGGGCGGCTCGGAGGCGAACGATTCGGCCTTCAAAACCGTGCGTTATTATTGGTATCGGCTGGGCAGGAAGGATAAGTTCAAAATTATCTCGCGCCAGGCCGCCTATCACGGCATTACGGTCGCCGCCACCGCCGCCACCGGCATCCCGCGCTATCACACTATGTTTGGCCCGTTGTCGCCTGGTTTTTCGCACATCCCCGCGCCCAATCCTTACCGCTACACCGGCGATATCCAGCCCGGCGAGACGGTCGGTCAGGCTGCCGCGCGCGCGCTGGAAGAAGAAATTCTGCGCCAGGGGCCGGAGACGGTCGCCGCCTTTATCGCCGAACCGATCCAGGGCGTCGGCGGCGTCATCGTGCCGCCGGACGACTACTTCCCGCTGGTGCGCGCCATTTGCGACAAATATGACGTGTTGTTGATCGCCGACGAGGTGATCTGTGGCTTTGGGCGCACGGGGTTGTGGTTCGGCCAGCAGCACTGGGACTTGCGTCCCGACATCATGTCTTTTGCCAAAGGCGTCACCAGCGGCTATCTCCAGCTTGGCGGCATCCAGATCTCCGACGCCATCCGTGAAGTGATCGACAGTGCGCCGCCCGAAGACACCTGGATGCACGGTTACACCTACTCCGGCCATGCTGCGGCGTGTGCGGTTGGTCTTAAGAATATCGAGATCATCGAGCGCGAGCATCTGCTGGAGAACAGCCAGCGCATGGGCGAGCGTTTGCGCACAGGTTTTGCCAGGCTGCTCGACTTCAACATCGTCGGCGAAGTGCGCGGGCGCGGTCTGCTCTGCGGCGTCGAGATTGTCAAGGACAAAGAAACGCGTGAAGCCGACCCGGCCAAGGCGCTGGAAGTCTACAACGCCTGTATGGCGCGCGGGCTGCGCTCGCGCAACGTCGGCGCCACGATGGCCTTTGCGCCGCCGCTGGTCATCAATGCGGACGAGGTGGATCAGATCGTGGACATCCTGGGCAGCGTCATCGATGGGCTGGCTTGAAAACAGCTTTGACGCAGAGCTGCTGAGAGGCTGTTTGAAAAGTCCCACCACGAAGCCACAAGGGGCGCGAAGAGGAGAATCGCAGAGACGGCTTCCAGGTGTTTCTTTGCGCCGCTTTGCGCCGCTTTGCGCCGCTTTGCGCCGCTTTGCGCCGCTTTGCGTACTTCGTGGTTACTTTTCAAACAGTCGCTGAGAGGCAGAGACTCGGAGAGAAAAGCAATTTTCAGTACTTTATGATTTGGCCTCACACGAAGACACTAAGGCACAAAGTTGAAGATGGCGTCCTTTGTGCTCTTGGTGGCTTTGTGTGAGTTTCGTGAAGTACTGATTTTCAGGGTTGGTTGGCGCCTCGTAAGGGGATGGGGCGCTGAGTTGAAAGATAACGATCTGCCTTCTGATTGACAGATCACTTCTTCAAATTGGGGTGTTTGTGAGCGAACTACCGAAGATCACAGAGTCGTTGACCCGCCCTGCCTTCCAGTTGGCCGCAGCCGACGTCCTTGCCGCGCTGCAGAGCGATGCGAACATTGGTCTCTCCGACGCAGAGGCGCAACGGCGGCTGGCAGCTTACGGCCCAAATGAGCTTGCCTCCGAGCCGCCCATCCCACGCTGGCGTCGCTTGCTGGCGCAGTTCACGAACGTACTGGTGCTGCTACTGTTGGCGGCAACTGTCATCTCGGTGATCGCCTGGCTGTTGGAGGGCGCAGAAGGATTGCCTTACGAGGCATTTGCGATTATCGCCATTGTCATCGTCAACGCGCTGATCGGCTTCTTCCAGGAGGAACGCGCCGAAGATGCCGTCGCCGCGCTCAGAAAGATGACGACCGCGATGGCGGTGGTGTTGCGCGATGGGCGCCAGCAGCAGATCGATTCTCATGCGTTGACGCCCGGCGACATTCTGCTTGTGGAGGAAGGCAATGCTATCAGCGCCGATGGCCGCCTCATCGGCGTGACCTCGTTGCAGATGGCGGAAGCCGCGCTGACGGGCGAAAGTCAGCCGGTCACCAAAACCACCGCCCTCATCGACGGGAAGGCAGGCTTGGGTGACCGCACCAACATGATCTTCAGCGGCACGGTAGCCACCTTTGGCCGCGGCCGTGCGGTGGTGATCGCGACCGGTATGAACACCGAAATGGGCAAGATCGCCGGCCTCATGCAGGCCACGCCCGAGGAGAAGACGCCACTTTCGCTGGAGATTGAAGACGTCGGCCGTAAACTGGGCATTGGCGTCGTGCTGATTGCTGTCCTCGTGATCGTTACGATTTTGCTCGTAGACCGCGTGACTTCCTTCGCGGGCCTGGTGGAAACGCTGGTGTTGGGCGTCTCGTTGGCCGTAGCGGCCGTACCGGAAGGTCTGCCCACGATCCTCACGGTGGTGCTGGCGTTAGGTGTGCAGCGCATGGTGAAACGCAACGCCATCGTGCGCAAGCTGGCCGCCGTCGAGACGCTTGGCTCCGCGTCTGTCATCTGCTCGGACAAAACTGGCACGCTGACTAAGAACGAAATGACGGTGCGCACGGTCATCACGCCCAGCGGGCGCGTCGATGTGACCGGCATTGGCTACGCGCCCACCGGCGACTTGCTGCTGCATGGCTCCGATCAACCGGTTGCCGATCCGGTGCTGATCAATGAAGTGCGCCGCGCGCTGCAAGGTGGCGCGCTGGCCAACAACGCCGTGCTCGAAGAGAAGGAGAGCATCTGGGCCATTCAAGGCGACCCCACGGAGGCGGCGTTAGTCGTGGCCGCGCGCAAAATTGGGCTTGGCCCTGACGAGTTGAATCGCCGCTTTCAGCGCGTCGGGGAAGTGCCTTTTTCCTCCGATCGCAAGCTGATGAGCACCGTGCAAACCGACGTCGACCACGCCAAGACAGTGGCAGTTGTCTCCAAAGGCGCCCCCGATGTTTTGCTGACGCGCTGTACGCACGAGCGGGTTGGAGATGAGATCGTCCCCTTGAGTAAGGAACGCTGCGCAGAGTTGCTCGTTGCCGTCGAGATGCTGGCCGGCGAAGCGTTGCGCACGCTCGGCATCGCCTATCGCCGCATCGCCGAAGAACATTACGATGAAGCCGACGAGGCGTTGGAGAACGAGCTGATCTTTGTCGGCATCGTCGGCATCATCGATCCCCCGCGGCCGGAAGCGCAAGAGGCGGTCGCCACCGCGCAGCGCGCCGGCATCCGCGTCATCATGATCACCGGCGATCATCCTGTCACCGCCGCCACCATTGCCGCCGAACTCAACATTGTGCCTGCCGGCGCCAAAGCGATCCGGGGTGCGGATCTGGAGCAAATGGACAGCGACCAATTGCTGGCGGCGGTGCGCGAGCATTCCATCTACGCCCGCGTCAGCCCCGAACACAAGCTGCGCATCATCCAGGCCTTGCGCGCCGACGGCCATGTGGTGGCGATGACCGGGGACGGCGTCAACGACGCGCCGGCGCTCAAGCAGGCCGATATCGGCGTGGCGATGGGCATCACCGGCACCGATGTTTCCAAAGAAGCCGCAGACATGATCCTGACTGACGACAATTTTGCGACGATTGTCGCTGCGGTCGAGGAGGGGCGCTCGATCTTCGACAATATCCGCAAGTTCTTGCGTTATCTTATTTCCTCCAACATTGGCGAGGTGCTGACGATGTTTCTTGGCGTCGTGCTGGCTGGCTTTATCGGGCTGGTATCGGAGGCGGGCGAATTCTTTATTGTGCCGCTCCTGGCGACGCAGATCTTGTGGATCAACCTGCTGACGGATGCCGCGCCCGCGCTGGCCGTGGGGGTGGATCCGGTTGACCCGACGGTCATGCAGCGTGCGCCGCGCCCGCGCCACGACCGTGTGATCAACCGCGAAATGTGGCTTGGCTTTGGATTGACAGGCCTGGTCATGGCCGTGGTTACGCTGGCCGTCATGGACATCGCGCTCCCGGGCGGGTTGGCGCGGGGCAACGGCGAGATGGTCTTTGCACGCACGCTGGCCTTTACGACGCTGGTCTTCTGCCAGCTCTTTAATGTTTTCAACGCGCGTTCAGATTACACCAGCGCCTTTCGCTATCTCTTTTCCAATTGGATGCTGTGGGGGGCCGTGGCATTGTCGGCGGTTTTGCAAGTCGTTGTCGTCTACACACCGTTTCTCAACCAGGCCTTTGGCACGACGCCTATTGGCTTGATGGACTGGGTCTTGTGCATCGGCATGGCGAGCATGGTGCTCTGGGTGGATGAGATCAAGAAGCTGATCCTGCGCTCCACAGGCTACGCAGACCGGCGCCGGCAGCAGCGATTTGAACCTCAGCTCCACGCAAATCGTTAACCCTTGTTCGGCAGATGGTAAACATATTCAACGTGCAGTGGACTCACCATAGCTTTATCGATGCATAGGAGGTTCTAATGGCAAAAGTAACGCTCTCCAAAGGTAAACTCGCCGGCATCAACAGTTGCGCCAATGCGCGCGGCGTAATCGCTGCCGCGGCCATGGATCAGCGCGGCTCGCTGCAAAAGTCGATCAGCAAGGCGCGCGGCGGCGCGCCTGTCTCCACCGCGGAAATGACGCAGTTCAAGACGGCCGTCACTCAGGTGCTGACCAAGCACGCCAGCGCGATCCTGATGGACCCGGAGTTTGGCTTGCCCGCGCTCAGGGTGCGCGCGCCTGGCACAGGTGTGCTGCTTTCCTATGAAAAGACCGGTTACGATACGACTGACGACAGCCGGATGCCCGACTTGCTGCCGGAGTGGAGCGTACGCCGGCTGGTCGCCGCGGGCGCCACCGCGATCAAGGTGCTGCTCTATTACAACCCCGCACATCCGGCGCGCGTGAACACCGCCAAGCAGGCGTTTATCGAGCGCGTCGGCAGTGAGTGCAAGGCGGAGGATGCACCCTTCTTTTTGGAGCCGCTCTGCTACAACGATGCATTGGGCGATGCCAAGGGGCTGGACTTCGCCAAGGCGAAACCGGCGATGGTCAAGGCGTACATGGCCGAGTTTTCCAAGCCAGAATATGGCGTTGATGTGCTCAAAGTTGAGGCGCCGATCAATATGAGCTACGTCGAGGGCGCGTCCACTTACAAGGGCGTCAAAGCGTATAGCAGAGCCGAGGCCATGGATCTCTTCCGCGACGCGGCCAGTGTGGCGCAGAAACCCTTTATCTACCTGAGCGCCGGCGTGAGCGACGACGTCTTCCGCGAGACGCTGGAACTGGCCGCGGAAGCAGGCGCACCTTTCTCTGGCGTGCTCTGTGGCCGCGCCACCTGGCAGGACGGCGTTCCGATTTTTGCGCAACAGGGTTTTGATGCGCTGGTCGATTGGCTGGAAGATCGCGGCGTACAGAATATCACCGCGTTGAACCAGGTTCTGATGAAGGGCGCCAAGCCATGGTGGGATTTTTACGGTGGTAAGGCCAATCTTGAAGTGGTTGAATGACCAACGGTTGTGTTATCTTAGCGTAATTCTTTTTTAAGTTCTGTGGGCGTGGATCGGTCTGGTCTTTATCCAGAAATTGGTGGCGATGTTTCGTGGCGCCCCTTTCCTATGAGATAGTTCGCAGGAATTTCTGAATAGACGCTTAGTCTGTGTGGCGCGCGCCCACCCAGTATCCGACAAGGAGTGAAATCATGTTACATTCTTCCGTCAGCGAGGCCATACAAACAGCCTCAAAACCATCAGTTGCGAACCACGATCGTGAGGCGGCGATCGATTATCTGGGCAGTCATCCCACCCCTGACGCGATCGACGCACTGATCGACCTCTTGGAGACCGATGATGCCGGCCTACGGTGGAGATCGGCTGATGCCCTGGCGCGGATGGGCAGACCCGCGCTGGCGCCGTTGCTGCACGCGCTCGTCGATAAGAGCGATAGCCGCTGGCTGCTCGAAGGCGCAACGCATGTCTTGCATGACAATCGCGATCATAAAGTGGCGAAAATGACCGAAGGGTTGCGCGCAGCCATGAAGGGATCAGGCGCGGCGGTGGCAACCGTCACAGTAGCAGGTGAGTTATTAGTCAAATTGGCCGGGGAGGCTGCATGAGCAAGGTTTTGTCGAAAATACAGGGGACAGCCGCGACGGCTGGTCTAATCGTCGCGCTAGTCATAGCGTTATGGGTAGTCGCCGCATGTAGTATGCCCAGCCTGCCTACCCAGGAAGCGGCCAGTGAAGCAGCAACTGACGCCGTGGCGCCTGAAGCTGCCGCACAGGACACTGCTGCGTCAGAAGCTGCTGCGCCGGCCGGTGGGGACGCCGTGGCCGCGCGCGACGGCATGTACAGCGCCGCGCCGGAAATGACCATCGACCCGGCCAAGTATTATTACGCCACGCTCAAGACTGACCAGGGCGACATCAAGGTGCAGCTCTTCGCCGACCGTGCGCCGGCGACCGTCAATAACTTTGTCTTCCTGGCGCGTGAAGGCTTCTACGACAACACCACCTTCCACCGCGTGCTCGAAGATTTCATGGCGCAGGCTGGCGACCCCACGGGCACTGGCATGGGCGGGCCAGGCTATGAATTCGCCGACGAGTTCTGGCCGGGCGCCACCTTCGACCGCCGTGGTCTGCTGGCGATGGCAAACGCGGGGCCAGGCACCAACGGCAGCCAGTTCTTTATCACCTTTGCGCCGACGCCCTGGCTCGACGGCAACCACACCATTTTCGGCGAGGTGATCGAGGGTGACGACGTGCTGAGCAAACTCACGCTGCGCGATCCCGGCGCCAACCCCACCGAACCCGGCAACGTGATCCAGACCATCACCATCGAGGAGAGCGACGCAAGTCTGCTGCCGACGCCTACGCCGCTGCCGCCCACGCCGACTCCCTTCCCGCCCACCAGCATGGAGGGCGACCGCCCGTTGGCCGACTTGCCTGGCGAAGAAAAAGCCAACGTCTTCAACACCGCGCCGGAAATGGTGATCGACGCCGCCAAGACCTACACGGCAACCGTCGCCACCTCGCAGGGCGAGTTTGTCATCTCGCTCTTTGACGACGACGCGCCGGTGGCAGTCAACAACTTCGTCGTGCTGGCCAACCTGGGCTTCTACGACAATACCCCGGTCAACGACGTCAGCCCGGAGCAATTGGTGGTGATCGGCGCGCCGAGCAACGATCCCACCATGGATGCCGGCTACACCTTCAAGCCGGAGGTTGGCCTGCCTCAAACGCTGGACGCCGGGGCCGTCGCCTATCGTTCCTTGACGCAGGATGCCGACGGCAGTGTCATTGCCAGCGGCAGCCAGTTGTTCCTGGCGCTCTCGCCGCCGCCCGCCGACGTCAATGCGGCGTACAGCTTCTTTGGCAAAGTGGTCGAGGGCGTTGACATCCTGTCGAGCCTGACGATCAGCGACACAATCCAGACGATCACGATCGAAGAAGAATAAGCAAAAGCGCGGGGAAACAATTTGAATGGCGTACGTCGCTCCTATTGTTTTAGTGACGGCGTACGCCTGACAACAAGCAAAAGGATAGAAGCTAAGTTGCCTGTCATCAGCAGATTCTTGGGATCATAATTGCCATGTATTGGGACGATCATTCTCCTCCGCACTTTCATGCCAAATATGGGAACTACGAGATCACTGTTAACATCCTGTCAGGGGTGATTGGAGGAAAATTCCCCAGAAGAGCGTTGACTCATGTATTAGAATGGTATGCACTCCACAAAGACGAACTCTTGGATAACTGGGATGCTTGTCGCCGCAAGGAAAATCCAAGACCGATTGAACCTTTGGAATAGATTAAAATGTTTCTTCATGTGACCAAAGCAAAGCATGTCGAAGGGTATAAAGTCGAAGTCTCGTTCAACAACGGACAAACTGGAATTGCTGACTTGTCGACTGTCCTGAAAGGGCCAGTATTTGCTCCGCTTCGGGAACTAGAAGCTTTTGCTCAATTTCACGTAGATGAAGAACTCGCAACTATTGTTTGGCCTAATGGTGCTGATTTGGCGCCGGAATACCTATACTTTATTGCATTCAAAACTCGCCCGGATCTGCAATCTCAATTCAGGCGTTGGGGATATATTGCCTGAAGACAGTTGTGCCTCTCCACAACCACTTGGAACATTACTCACTTCCTGACCGTCCTCTCATTGGTTGCGCCTGCGCGAAAAACAGTCTATGATCGTGCGGGGTGCGCACCGCCTGAAGCATCACATCTTCATACGTTGATGAAAAAGCAGCCCCAGCCAGAGGAGGTCTTATGTACGTTCGTTTTATTTCGCGTCGCACCTTGCTGACCCTCGTCAGCACGCTTGTCGTCGTGTCGATCATTGCCGGCGCGGGATGGCCCGCGGGCGCCACAGTAGGCGCCACGGTGCGGGGTGACAGCCGTCCTGTGGCTGGATTGCAATCGTCCCTTTTACAGCCGCCTGCTTCCCCCATTTCACAGGAGGGAATGCCTGTGTCCACGAACGTAGAGCCGACGCCGGCCACCATCAACGGGCTGGAAGTGTTGCTGGGCGAAGGCGTCGCCGTGCCACAGCCGCCTTCGCTGCTGACAAGGGCGTCCTCCCAGCCGCTCGCCGCCGCCGCGGTGCAACCGATCCTGGAGCGGATGCCGCCCATCGAAGCGGAAGCCACCGACGTGGAGCCCTTCAAGTTGCCGCCGCAGTCGCTGCCGCCGGTGACCGCCAGCGAGGTCGTCACGCAGAGCTTCCCGCCGCCCGACAGCGGCATGATTGCGCCGGAGGTCAGCACGGGCCCGCTCGCCGTGCTGCGCTATGCCCCCGAAGGTGAGATTCCCATCGCACCCTTTATCAACGTCACCTTCAACCAGCCGATGGTTCCGCTCAACACACTCGACGCGCTGGCCGCTGAGGACGTCCCCGTCAAGGTGACGCCCGACCTGCCCGGCGTGTGGAAATGGCTGGGCGCGCAAACGCTTTCGTTTGAATATCACAGCGACGACCTGAACCGTTTCCCGATGGCGACGGAGTACACGGTCGAAGTGCCCGCGGGGACGACCTCCGCTACGGGCGGCATACTGGAAGACGCAGTGACGTGGAATTTCCGTACGCCGGCGCCCACTGCCGTGCAGGCGTATCCGACGTTTGGCCCGCAGCCGCGCGCGCCGCTGCTGTTCGTGGCCTTCGACCAGCGCATCGACCGCGACGCCGTGCTGGCGACAATGAGCGCGCTGGCCGGCGGGCGCACCTACGCGCTGCGTCTGGCGACCGCCGAGGAGATCGCCGCCGACAAAGAGGCCAGTCACTACGCCGCGCGCTACGCGGACGACCGCTGGCTGGCCTTCCGCGCCGAAGAAGCCTTTCCCGCTGACGCCACCGTTACGATCAACATGGGGCCGGGGACGCCTTCCGCCGAAGGCCCGCTGACGACGACGGACGTGCAGTCGTTCAGCTTCCAAACCTACGCCGCCCTGCGCGTGGTAGACCAGAACTGTCGGGGAGGCAGCGACGCTTGTTCGCCGGGCCAACCTTTCTATGTGCGCTTCAACAATCCGTTGAACGTTGAGAAGATCAGCAACGATCTCGTCACTGTCGAGCCGGCGATCGACAACATGGTCGTCAGCGGCGGGTATGACAGCCTGTCGATCAGCGGCCTGACCGCAGGGCGTGCGACCTATCAAGTCACGCTCAGCGACCAGATTGAGGACATCTTCGGCCAGACTTTGGGCGAACCGGTTGTCTTGACTTTCTACACCGGCAGCATGAGCGCCTTCATGACCGGGCCGAACCAGACGCTGATCACGCTTGACCCCACCGCGACCACGCCGGCCTTCCCAGTCTACTCGGTGAACATGCCCACGTTGCGCGTGCGCGGCTACGCGGTCACGCCGGAGGATTGGCCGGCGTATCTGACCTATCTCAACGAATATTATCGTGATCCAAATCGCAAGCCGCCCGGCCGCCCGGTCATCGACGCCACCGTCGATGTTGACGCGGAGCCTGACACGCTCACCGAGACCAACATCGACCTCACCGCGGCGCTGAACGGTCGCTTCGGCCATGTGATCGTCGTCATCGATACACCGCCTTCGCTGCTCGGTTTGCTCTTCCCCAACCGCTACGAGCCGGTCATCCAATCGTGGGTGCAGGTGACCAACATCGGCCTCGACGCCATCCACGACCAGGTGGAAATGGCCGCGTGGGCCACCGCGCTGGACACAGGCGAGCCGCTGGCAGGCGTCGCGTTGACGCTGCTGCCGAACGGTCAACAGGCGACAACGGACAGCGACGGCATGGCGCACTTCGAGCTGGCGAGCGCCCCGGACAAGCAGTTGGTCGCTCAACTGGGCGACGATGTCGCCTTCCTGCCCCAGTCCACCTACTACTGGAGCGATTCCGGCTGGCAGAAGGTGGATCGCATCGACCAGGCAAGCTGGTTTGTTTTCGACGACCGCCAGATGTACCGCCCCACCGAGGAGGTTCATCTCAAGGGCTGGATGCGCACGCTGGGCGCCGGCCCGACCGGCGACGTGCGTCTTGACGCCGTCAGCAAGGCAGTGGTCGATTACGTCGTCACCGACCCGCAAGGCAATCAGATCGCTCAGGGTGCGGCGCCGATGACCGACCTGGGCGGCTTCGATCTGGCCTTCACGATCCCGGAGAACAGCAATCTTGGCTACGCCAGCGTGCAGCTCAGCACGCGCAACACGCCGATTTATGGCAGCTACTATCACAGCTTCCAGATTCAGGAGTTCCGCCGCCCCGAATTCGAGGTAACTGCGCGCAACGAGAGCACCGGCCCCTACTACCTGGGGGATGAAGCCATCGTCGCGGTCTCGGCGCAATACTACGCCGGCGGCCCGCTGCCCGGCGCCGACGCAACCTGGAACGTCAGCGCCGATCCGACCTCCTACACGCCGCCCAACTGGTCGGACTTCATCTTTGGCGAATGGACGCCGTGGTGGTGGTACGGTGGGCGCGGTGGCGGCTACATCGACTACTATGCTGGCCCAGACAACAACGTCGGCAGCCAGAGCTATGCCACACGCACCGACCCGACCGGCAATCACTACCTGAAGATGACCTTCATCGCGTCGGAGAAGCCGCAGCCCTATAGCGTCAACGCCGACGCCGCGGTGATGGATGTCAACCGCCAGACCTGGGCTGCGCAGACCAACCTGATCGTTCACCCGTCTAAACTCTATGTCGGCCTGCGCAGCGACGCCTACTTCGCCGAACAGGGCGACCCGCTGGAATACGCGGTGATCGTCACCGATGTCGATGGCAATGTCGTCGTCGACGTCCCGGTCAGCGTGCGCAGTGTGCGGCTGGCGTGGGTCTTCGAGGGCGGCAAGTGGGTGCAGCAGGAAGTCGACGAGCAGCGCTGCGACTTGGCCTCGGCCGACGAGCCGGTGCAATGCTCGCTACCCACGGGCGACGGCGGCGAATATCGCGTCACCGCCGAAGTGCGCGACGATGCCGAGCGGCTCAACCGCACGGTGGTCACGGCGTGGGTCAGTGGCGGCGCGCGCGTACCCTCGCGCGATCTGACGCAGCAGGAATTGGTGCTCGTGCCGGACAAGGAGAATTACACACCGGGCGACGCCGCGCGCATCCTGGTGCAGGCGCCCTTTGCCACAGGGTCAGGGCTGCTCACCGTGGCGCGCAGCGGCATTCTCTACACGGAGAACTTCTCGCTCGACGGCGGCACAGCCACGCTGGAGATCCCGATCGAGGAAGCGCATCTCCCCAACTTGAACATTCAGGTCGATGTCAACGGCATGGCCCCGCGGCTGGATGACAAGGGCAAGCCCATCGAGAACGCACCGGCGCAGCCGGCCTACGCCACGGGCACATTGCAACTGAACATCCCGCCGCTGAGCCGTGCGCTCACAGTCGAGATCACGCCGGATGCCACCAGCCTGGATCCAGGCGCTGAAACTGGCGTGACTGTCCAGGTGACGGATGCCCAGGGCGCCCCTGTGGAAGGGGCCGAACTCGCCATCGTCGTCGTCGATGAGGCGGTGCTGGCGTTGACCGGCTACCAACTCGCCGACCCGCTGGCAACTTTCTACAGCGCCCGCAGCGCCGACATCAGCAGTTATTACGGTCGCAACAGCCTGGTGCTCGCCAATCCGGACCTGCTCGCCGCCCAGAACGGCGCAGGCGGCATGGGCGGCGAGCCTGCCGCGACTGCCACCGCCGGCATGGTGATGGAAGACAGCGCCATGATGGCTATGCCTGCCGCGGCCCCTGCCGAGGCGATGGAGATGGAATTCGCCAGGGGGGAATCTGCGGCGAGCGATCAGGCCGCGGCCACGCCCATCGGTGTGCGCACGGACTTCAACGCGCTGGCGCTCTTTGCCCCGGCTGAACGCACTGGCGCCGACGGCATGGTCTACGTCACCTACAAACTGCCCGACAACCTGACGCGCTACCGGCTGATGGTCGTAGCAGTCACCGAAAAGCAATTCGGCTCCGCGGAAAGCAACCTCACCGCGCGGCTGCCTTTGATGGTGCGCCCCTCTGCGCCGCGCTTCCTCAACTTTGGCGACCACTTCGAGCTGCCCGTTGTCGTGCAGAACCAGACCGACGCGCCGATGACGGTCGATGTCGTAGCCGAAGCCACCAACCTCAGGCTTGATGGGGCACAGGGCCAGCGCATCGAAGTTCCTGCCAACGACCGCGTCGAGGTGCGCTTTGCCGCCTCGACCGACAGTGTGGGCACGGCGCGCGTCCAGTTCGCTGCGGTTTCAGGCGACTACGCCGACGCCGCCACCGCGGATCTGCCCGTCTACACGCCGGCAACGACGGAAGCTTTCGCCACCTACGGCGTGCTCAATGAAGGCGCGGTGGCGCAGCCGATCGCGCAGCCGCAGGATGTCTTCCCGCAGTTTGGCGGGCTGGAGCTGAGCACCTCCTCCACCGCGCTGGCGACGCTCACCGACGCCTTCCTCTATCTGCAAGCCTATCCGTTCGAGTGCTCCGAGCAGCTTGGCGCGCGCATCATGAGTGTGGCCGCGCTGCGCGATGTGCTGACCGCGTTCCAGTCGCCCGATCTCCCCTCCGACGAGGCGATCGTGGCGGCGATGCAGCGCGACATCGCCACGTTGCGGCTGATGCAAAACTGGGATGGGGGCTTCCCCTACTGGACCAAGGGCCGCGAGTCGATCCCGTACAACTCGGTTTTCGTCACCCACGCCCTGGTCACGGCGCGCATGAAGGATTATGCCGTGCCCCAGGAGATGCTGGACTCGGCGCTGAGTTACCTGCGCACCATCGAGCAATCCTATCCGGCTTGGTACAGCGCCAAGACGCGCCACGTCATCAGCAGCTATGCCGTCTACGTGCGCAACCTGATGGGCGACGCCGATTACATCAAGGCGCGCGACCTTTCCAATCAATTGCCGCTCGATGAGCAGTCGCTGGAGGCGCAGGCGTGGCTGTGGCAGGTACTCGCCGATGACCCGGCGGCAACGGACATGGTCGCCGCTATGCAGCGCAACATCCAGAACCGCGCGGTGGAGACGCCGGGCGCGGCCAACTTCATCACCTCCTACGACGACCAGGAGTGGGTGCTGCTACATTCCAACCGGCGCACCGACGCCATCGTGCTCGATGCGCTCATCCAGGAGACGCCCGCCAGTGACTTGATTCCCAAAGTCGTGGCCGGGCTGATGAATGGCCGCACGAATGGGCGCTGGAGCAACACGCAGGAGAATGTCTTCGTGCTGCTGGCGATGGATCGCTACTTCAACACCTTCGAGACGTCCACGCCCGACTTCGTGGCGCGCATGTGGCTGGGCGATGCCTACGTCGCCGAGCACACCCATGAAGGACGCACGACTGAAACGCAACAGAGCGTCGTGCCGATGAGCTTGCTGGTCGAGCAGCCGGGCACGCAGGATCTCGTCATCAGCAAGGAGGGGGACGGTCGCCTCTACTACCGGCTGGGTCTGCGCTACGCACCGACCGATCTCGGTCTCGACCCGCTGGATAGGGGTTTTGTCGTGCAACGCACTTACGAGGCAGTGGACGATCCCACAGACGTGCGGCTGGACGACGACGGCGTCTGGCACGTCAAAGCTGGCGCACGCGTGCGCATCCGCCTGACGCTGGTGGCAGTCAACCGCCGCTATCACGTGGCGCTGGTCGACCGCTTACCCGCGGGTCTGGAGATCATCAACCCGGACCTGGCTGTCTCCGAAAGCGTGCCTGACGACCCGAACGCCGCGGCTGGCGCCGGTGGCTACTGGCGGTGGTGGGGGCCGTGGTACGACCATCAGAACCTGCGCGACGCCGGCGCCGAAGCCTTCACGCCGCTGCTGTGGGATGGCGTCTACAACTACAGCTATGTGGCGCGCGCGACGACGCCGGGTGAGTTCGTCACACCGCCGGCCAAGGCGGAGGAGATGTACTCACCGGAAGTCTTTGGCCGCAGCGCCAGCGACCGGGTGATTGTGGAGTAGGGATTTATACACTACAACGGATTCGGGGAAGAAGCGGATTTGCTGATATCTAGTACACGCGGGCTGAAATACCTCATTGGTTGCCTGGTAGGGGCGCACCCCCGTGTGCGCCCGGAAGCCGGACAGGCACGGGGCCTGTCTCTACCAAATTTGCTGGCAGAATTAAGCCCACCTGTACTAGGTTGTAAATCATGCTGGTCTACAATCTTCCAGGAAGCTTCAAAGCTTCCTGGAAGATGTTCCGCATAAGTGTTCAACCTGGCGATCAGTACTCTCGACTTGGATGCAAGCCAGTGACGCGCAGAGCAAATCCGTTGTTTCCTTGAATCCGTTGTAGCGTTTGCCGCGACCCTGCCGCGCTTACTCCAAGCTGTTCTTCACATGAGCGTCGAAGAAGGCAATCGAGCGCGCCATCGCCTCGCTAAAGCCTTGCGCAATGTTGTGGTCGTCGTTGCGATAGGTGTAAAGCTCGGCTGACTGCGCCGCGGCCTCGACTTGATCAAGCAGCGTGGTTGAGAATTCGTACGGCACCGACTCATCCGCCGTCCCGTGGTGCAGTTGGAGCGGACCGGACAGGTCGTCCAGATAGCTGTTGGCTGAGATCGACGCGTAGAAGTCCGGGCTCTCTGCGGGCGTGCCGTACTGCTCTTGAAGCTGCGTGCGCCAGCGCCGCGCCTGCGAAGTGGCGACTGCCGGCGCCGGCGTGTTGTTCGGACGCCGCCAGCGCGTGAGTAAATCCGGATAGTTGGCGACGACGCCCGCCCAGATCACCCCCGCTTTGATGTCCGGATCGGTGACCATGGCGCGCAGCGTGATGTAGCCCCCCATCGAATGTCCCCACATGCCGATGCGATCCGGGTCCGCGGCAGGATAATTTTTCAGCGCGGCGGTGGCATTGAGCACATCAATCGTGTAGTCAGGATAGCCGTATGCGCCGCGCGCTTCCCCGTCGGAAAAGGCGTGTCCGCGATAGTCGGGACGAAAGACGATGTAACCGTTGCGCGCAAAGCCATCGACATAGGCGACATAGCGCTCGGTTGTGCGATACACATCGGGCGGAATATAGCCGTGGTTGAAGATGATCACCGGCCAGCCGCTCGCTGGCGCTTCGCCGCCCGGCACGGTCAGCAGCCCGTTGATGCGCAATCCTTCGGAAAGATAGGAGGCAATATAGCGGTCGTAGTTGGCGCCGGGCGTCAACTCTTCTTCGATGACAAGTTGCTGATCCGGGTAGCGCTGCGTGCGCAGGTAGTCGATCGTCAGCGCTTCGCCGTCAAATGGCTCGACCTCGGCCAGACCGCCTTCGTCTGCAGCGGCCGGCGCGGGCGCGCTGGCTGGGCTGGGCGTAGTCGCCGCGGCTGAGGTGCTTTGCGCTGCGCCGGGAATGCACAACTTCCAGCCGATGTTCAGGCGGTTGGCGCTTTCGATGGCGGCGAAGCTATTGTCGATGGCCGCGGCCTCCTTCGTGGCGGCGACGATCCGGTCGTAGGCGGCGGCATTGCCCAACGTGCGGCCGGCAATGGTGGAAAGAGTGTCGCCGGCTTGCACCGTTACTGTCTGGATGCAATTCGCAGCTTGCGCTGAAGCCGGTGCGGGCAAGAGCAGGGCGCCCCAAAGCGCCGTGATGGCTACTGCAAGTACAATTCGCTGTGTATACATAGTCTCCTCACTATTGAGAGCACGCCCGCGGGCGACAAGTTTCATTATCGTGGGTGTTTTCACTTTAGCAGGTGCTTGCGCTGGGAAAGTAGGCTTTCCCCCGATTGCTCCGCTGTTTTCCTGTTATCTTCGCGACAGCGACTGATCGTGTCTGCCTGTACATACGCACCGCCGCAGTATGCCATTGTACTGACCTGAGAACAGCTTTGACGCAGAGTTGCGGCGATGCAGAGGATCGCAGAAAAAGACTATTTCATGGTTTATTGTGGATACTGATAAGCGAACGCAATTTTGGGAATTTTTGGTTTGACAGGCGATGGGTGATGGTCAGGGGCAAGTAGAGCGTGTAAGCAAGCCTACCGGTTGAGGACAGGATAGCATGATAGAAAATGATAATGAAAACCGACTCTCTCAATGGCTGCGCAGATCGGCCGCTTGCGTGCGATGACAGCATCGCTCGTCAGGTGACCATCTATGTGACAAGTCACTGTCTCAACTGTGCCTACGCCTACGAGGTGGCCGCCTTCATCCGCCGCGAATTCCCGCAGGTCGCGGTGCGCATCATCGACCTGGCCGACGCGCAGGAGCCGGCGCCCGCCGTTGTCTTTGCCACGCCCACCTATCTGCTGGATGGCCGCGTCTGGTCACTCGGCAATCCTTCGTTGCAACAGGTGAGGGAAACTTTTCAACAGCCGTTGTGATGGTTAGATCCGCCCAAACGCCTTTTCCAGTTCATTTGCCGACAATTGAATCATCGTCGGGCGACCGTGCGGGCAGGTGCGCGGGGATTGACATTCCTCCAGTTGGCGCACCAACTCCTGCATTTCGAGGTCGCTGAGCAGTTGGCCGGCCTTGATCGCCGCGCGCTTGCACACCATCTTCACCAACTGCGCCTCCATGCCTTCGCCGACCAGGTTGCGTCGTTCGCCCAACGTGGCGACGATCTCCTCCAACACGCGCTGCGGGTCTTCGCCGGCGAGCAGGGCCGGCACGGCGCGCACCAGGAACGCGTCGCCGCCAAAGGGTTCAATATCAAAACCAACGTGCTGGAGCGCTTCCAGGTGCGCGGCGACCTGGCCGGTCAGCATAGCGCCGACATGCAGCGTCAACGGGTCGAGCAGATGTTGGCGTGCGACGGTGGATGGGCCGCCGGCGCGTTGCAGCATAAATTGCTCGTAGAGGATGCGCTCGTGTGCGGCGTGCTGGTCGATCAGAAAGAGACCCTGCGGTCCTTCGGCCACGACGTACATAGCGCCGACCTGACCAACCACGCGCAGCGGCGGCAGTTTGGGCGTGGCGCCTGCCAGTTGGGATGGCTGGCGGCTCGACGCAGGGACGGTAGGTTTTGCTGCATCTGAAGGCGTCTCCTCCTGCATTGCATCCTGCACAATGCCAGGCAGCAGGTGCGTGGACCGCGGCGGCGGTGCGATCAGGTCGAAGTGTGGCTGTGCGCCGGCGTCCAAGATCGCAGCGTGGCGCGCAGCCCATCCCGGCGGCAGCACGCCCGTCTCGCCTTCGGGACGCACCAGGCGACCTGCCTCGTCAACGCCCAGGTCGGGGATCGGCGCCACGCTGATGATCGTGCGCCGCACCGCCTTTTGCACGGCCGCAAAGATGCGCCGTTCCTCGACAAAGCGCACCTGCGTCTTCTGCGGATGCACGTTGACATCCACTTGCGACGGGTCGATCTCCACAAAGACCACGGCCACCGGATAGCGACCCACGGGCAGCAGGGTGTGATACGCCTGCACCACGGCGTGAGTCAGGCTGCGATCTTCGACGTAGCGGCGGTTGACAAACAAATCGATGGCGCTGCGGTTGGCGCGCGTGAGGCTGGGGAGGCTGGCATAACCGGTTACGCTCACAGCCTGGTGCTCGTCTTTGACCGGTCCACGCGCCAGCGCGTCGCCTCGGAAATCGACATCCAGCGCCAAATTGTCAAGCCCGGCAGGATTGTCGCGCGCGGCGCCGGTCAAGCTGACCATCTGCTGTGCGTTCTCGCGCCCGTAAATCATGATCAGCACATCGCGCAGGTCGCCGCTGCCCGTGGACTGAAACACCAGCCTGCTTTCGTTGATAAAGCTGAAACGGCGTTCTGGATAGGCCAGCGCATAATGCTGGACAATGGCGGCGATCTGTCCGGATTCGGTCGCGGCTGCGCGCAGAAACTTCTGGCGTGCGGGCACATTGAAGAAAAGGTGCTCCACACTGACCGTCGTGCCCACCGGCGCACCCGCGCGGGTCATCGGGTAGACAACGCCGCCATCAATGCGCACGCTGGCGCCATAGGCCTGGCTTACGTGGCGGCTGGTCAGCGTGACCTGGCTGACCGCACCGATGCTGAAGAGCGCCTCCCCGCGAAAGCCAAAGGTGGCGATGTGGTTGAGATCCTCGGCTGTGCTGAGCTTGCTGGTGGCGTGGCGCTCAAAGGCAAGCGGGATTTCCTGTTCTGGAATGCCATGCCCGTTGTCGATCACACGCAGCAGGCGGCGTCCCCCTTCCCGCACTTCGACGCGAATCTCGGTGGCGCCGGCGTCGAGACTGTTCTCCACCAACTCCTTGACAGCGTTGGCAGGGCGCTCGACGACTTCGCCCGCGGCAATTTTAGAAGCGACTTCTGGCGCAAGAACTTTGATGGACATGCCGTGCATTATAGCAGATGAAATTGGTTTGCCCCGTTCGTCATGACTGACGTCAGATTTGCAAAGTGGTTGCTTATTTGGCCGCAAAAGCGCTATACTTTGCTTGTCTCAGTGATTTGTCCCGCTAAGCAGCTATCACCGCCGACCCTGACCGAGCATCGCTTGTTTTCATCGATCAACACAAATCTGCGTATCGTCTCACGTTGTGTGGTTCCGCTTTCTAAAAGGAGGCAGCTATGCTTTATCCTAGCCAACAGCGCCGCTTGATTGGCCGTAGTTTGGTTTATGTGGTCGGGTTCCTGTTGTTCATTGGGTTGGCGTCTTTGCAGTTTTGGCATGGAGAGGCGATGGCGCAGGGGTCAGATGCTGGCGTGGCTGTTGGAGGAACGACGCCAGGCACGATTCCGGGGACGGTGCCGCCACGCCTGCGCGCCCAAGTCACGATCCTACACGCGGCGCCCTTTGCCACACCACTCGCAGCCACGGCTATCGACATCTGCGACCAGGCAGACGCAGTGGTTGACGGGTTGGCCGGCATCCTCTTCCAGCAGGTCGCGCAAGTTGTTCTTGACCCAGGAACGTATGATTGGCACGTAGCAACGACAGGCAGCAATTGCGGTGGCGTGATCCTGGTGTTGCCCACGCTCAAGCTAGCCAATGCCAGCCACACGCTTGTCGCCATCACAGGCGACGGCGTCAACTATCCAGTCGAGAGTGTTGTCACCGCGCTGGATGCCGGCGGCGCCAACCTCTATCTGCCGCTCACTGCCAAATAGGGTGTGGTGCGGATGGTTGGTTTTCTGGTCAGCCGCCGGCAATGGCCGGCACAAAATGGATCTCGCACGGTGCATTCAGTCGCTGACGTAGCCCACGCGAGCTGAGCACCCCGTCGATGGCAACGGCGATGCCGGGGCGCAACTTGCCGTCGCGTGTGAGGCGCGCCGCCATGCCAGGAAAGCGCGCGTCAAGCGCCGCCACGGTCGCGCCGACTGTGGCGGCCTCCACCTGCACGCGTTCTACACCGGCGGTCAAATCCCGGTGTACGGGGGGAATCCAGACTTCGTGGATCATCGCTCAACTTCTGCCAACCTGGCGACGACGCGCGCCGGTGACATTGGCAACTCGTGCATGCGCGCCCCGGTGGCGTGATAGATCGCATTGGCGAGTGCAGCGGCCGGCGGCACGATCGGCACTTCACCGACGCCGCGCACCCCGTAAGGATGGCCGGGATTGGGAACCTCGACCAGCACCGTGTCGATCATGGGCAAGTCGAGCGTGGTCGGCATGCGATAGTCAAGCAGGCTCGTGTTGAGCAAACGGCCCTGTTCGTCGTAGACATATTCCTCATTGAGCGCCCAGCCCACGCCCTGCGCGGCGCCGCCCTGCAACTGCCCTTCGACGTAACTGGGATGAATCGCAGTGCCTACATCTTGCACCGCGGTGTAGCGCAGGATCGTCACTTTGCCTGTCTCAACATCGACCTCGACATCGACGATATGCAGCCCGAACCCCGGCCCATATCCCTGCGGATGGACGGAAGCGCTGACCGTCACGGGGACATCGAGCTTGCCGGCCAACTCGCGGAAGGTGAGTTTGTCGCCATTCTGGGTGAATATGCCGTTGTCCACTGCGACCGCCTCAACCGGCGCATCCCAATAATCGGCCGCGCGCTGGCGCATCTCGGCCAGCAGCTTGTTGCCGACCTCGTAGACGGCCCAGCCGGCGCCAAACGTTGTGCGGCTGCCCCCGGTGGCGTCGTTATAGCCGATGCTGGCCGTGCCCACCACCTGCGGACGGATGTCTTCGTAGGGAATGCCGAGCGTTTCGGCCAGTTGCATGGCGATCGAAGCGCGGCTGCCGCCGATGTCGGTGGAGCCTTCGATCAGGTTGACGGCGCCGTCGGCATTGACGCTGGCCGTGACGCTTGATTTTCCGCCCCAGTTGAACCAGAATCCAGCAGCCACGCCACGCCCGCGATGTTTGCCGGTCAGCGGCGTCTGGTAATGTGCGTGAGCGCGCGCGGCTTCCAGCGTCTCGACATAGCCGATGCGATTGTACACAGGGCCATCGACGCGGCGGTCGCCTTCGCGCACGGCATTCTGTAGGCGAAAGGCGAGGGGGTCAAGGCCAAGCTTTTCCGCCAGTTCGTCGACCACGCTCTCCGAGGCAAAAATGGCGTTCGTTCCCCCCGGTGCGCGGTACGCCGCCGACTTGGGACGGTTGACGACGACATCGTAACCGTCAACCTGGACATTCTCCAGTTTATACGGTGCAAAAATGCCCCCACAGCCGGAGTCTACGGGCGAGCCTGGATACGCGCCCGCTTCGTAGAGCAGTTCAGCCTCCGCCGCGGTGAGTGCGCCATCGCGGCGGGCGCCCATCTTGACGCGAATGTAAGATCCCGAGGTCGGTCCGGTGCCAGCCAGCACTTCAGCGCGCGTCATCGTCATCTTGACCGGACGGTGACCCGTCTTGCGCGAGAGCAGCGCGGCGACGGGCTCAAGGTAGACATTGATCTTGCCGCCGAAACCTCCGCCAATTTCCGTGGGGGTGACAACGATGCGGGAGGTCGGCATCTGCAACAACTCCGCCACCTGTTCCTGGACGTAGAAGGCGCCTTGCGTGCTGCACCAGATATGGAGCGTGTCGTCTTCATTCCACAGCACCGTGGCCGTTTGCGGCTCGATGTAGCCTTGATGCACCGTGGCCGTATGAAATGTACGCTCAACGATGACGTCGGCTTCAGCAAAGCCCTGCGCCAGGTCGCCGCGTTGGTGGCGAATATGGGCGGCGACGTTCGTCGGTGCGTCGCCCTGTTTGCCCAGTTCGTCGGTGCGCAGTTCAGGCAACAGGATGGGTGCGCCGGCGGTCATCGCCGCGCGCCCGTCGATCACGTGGGGCAGCACCTCGTACTCAACCTTGATCAGACGAAGCGCATCCTCAGCGATGTGGACGTTGTCCGCGGCGACTGCGGCCACCGCATGGCCGTAGTAGAGCACCTTCTCGCGTGCGAGGAGGTTGTTGCTGACATAGCGCAAATTGACAACCGACTCGCCCGAGTCCGCGATCTTGTCGCCGATCGCGGGCATGTCGTTTCCTGTCACCACCGCGCGCACGCCGGGCAAAGCACGCGCGGCCGAAGCATCGATAGAAAGAATGCGGGCATGGGCATGGGGGCTGCGCAGCACTTTGCCATGCAACATGCCGGGCAGCTTGACGTCGGCGCCGTAGATCGCACGTCCCGTCACCTTGTCGATGCCGTCGGGGCGCAGCGGCCGGGTGCCGATCACTTTGTATTGAGGAGAAGTTACAGTCACTGGAGACCTCCAAGAAAAACAACTGAAGTCGTTACCGACCCACAAGCGCATCCGTCGCGCACGTCTCAGGCGGCGTCCGCGGCGTCGAGCACCGCACGCACGATCTTGTCGTAGCCGGTGCAACGGCAAAGGTTGCCGGCCAGCCAATGGCGCACGTCCGCTTCGGTCGGGTCCGGGTTGTGGTCGAGCAGCGCTTTGGCGGAAAGCAAGAAGCCGGGCGTGCAGATGCCACATTGCAGCGCCGCATGTTCCAGGAACTTCTGCTGCAAGGGATGCAACTGCCCGCCGGAAGCCAATCCTTCCACCGTCTCAATCCTATGTCCCTCCGCTTCGACGCCCAACACCAGACATGAGTTGACCAGCACGCCGTCCATCAGCACGTTGCACGCGCCACAGTTGCCGTTGTTGCAGCCTTCCTTGGCGCCCGTTAAGCCCAACACTTCGCGCAATACTTCCAGCAGACTCTGGCGCGGTTCGCACAGGAATTCGAGTTCTTCGCCGTTGATGGTGGTCGTGACAATCATGCTTGATTTCATGCTGCTTGCTCCGTTTGCCTGCTTGCTCGCTCAATCGCCTTGTTCAGTGCACGCTGCGTCAGTACGCCCACCAGATGACGCCGAAACTCTGCTGTGCCGCGCATATCGCTGATGGGGCGGGCCGCGGCTTGTGCGATTTGCGCGGCGCGCGCAATTGCTGCTTCGCTCACGTCAGCGCCGACCAGCGCTTCGCCTGCTGCGCTCACCAAAATCGGCGTCGGCGCAACCGCGCCCAGCGCAATGCGCGCGGCGATGATGCGGCGCCGGCTTTCGTCAAGCTGCACTGACGCGCCGACGCCGACTACCGCGATATCCATTTCGTTGCGCGGGATAAAGCGCAGATAGGCCGCGCCGAAGCCAGGCGGCGGCGGCGGCAGATGCAGACTGGCGAGAAACTCGCCACGGCCGAGGACTGTTTTGCCGGGCGCAATGCAGAACTCCTCGACCGGCACGCGGCGCCGCGTCTGCGGCAAGGCGATGTCGCAGATGGCGTGGTGGACGATCAGCGCCGGGATCGAATCGGCCGCGGGCGAGGCGTTGCACAGGTTGCCGCCCAGGCTGGCTCGCCCCTGGATCTGGACGCCGCCGATCACACTGGCGGCATCGACGAGGCCAGGATAGTGCTGGACGACGCTGTCATTGCCATAGATGCGATAGCAGGGAACCGCCGCCCCGATGCGCAACCCCTCTGCATTTTGCGTCAACTCATCGACCTCTGGAATGCCCTTAATGTCGATGACCAGATCGGTTTCCAGGCGGCGCTCGCGCAGCGCCACGATCAGGTCGGTGCCACCGGCCAGAATGCGTGCGCGGCCATCCTGCTGTTGCAGCAGCGTGGCCGCGTGTTCGACGTTCTGTGCGCGAATGTAACGGAATGATTGCATAGATGCCCCTGAAATTTCGATGGATGCGATTGCGTGCCTCAACGCCGGCCAGCTTGCGTCGCCATTATACACTATTACAACTATTGTGGCTCCAGCCGCAACACGTCCCCGCTCACCCTCTCCTGTCCAAAGAGCATGGGCAGATACGCCACGTCGCGATGCAGGCGGATGAGATCGTCGTAGTGCGGGCTGAGCACATTGCCCGAAAGCCCGGTGGTAATCATGAAGCGGCTATTGGCCATGTCACTCAGATCGACGATGTGGCGATAGCCGGGCGAGTGGGTCTGCACGTAGGGGTCGTCGAGATTCACCGGCGCCACGTTGACGGTGTAGCGGTCGCCGCCGTTGGCGATGGTGCGGTGAAAGAGCCACTTCAGATAACTTACCTGGCTAAAGGGATTGTGTGGATATTGCGTGATGTGGATGCGATCCCAGCGCCAGGCATTCATGTCATTTCCCATGCGCTCGCTCAGATCGTCGAGGGCCTTGTCCAGCGCGAGTTGCGCCGTCTCCGTGCAACTCTCGACCGGCGCCGAAAGCACGTTGTCGCACCAGACCGCGCCTTGCGCGGGGTCATTGAGTGCATTGGTCAGAAAGAGCGAATTGGCGCGCGTGGACATTTCCGCAAACAGGGTGGCGCGCAGATCATCCTCGAACATGGCGCGCTCCAGGTGCAACATCCACGCCTGATAGATGGCGGCGGCCGCGCTTTCCATGCGCATCTCGCCGTCGAAGTGCTGCAGCAGGTCGATCGCCTGTTGTTGGCGCGCATCGGCAGGCGTCACGGTCAGAAGGAAGGGGAGCAGCGCACGCACCTGCGTACTCGTGCGGTCGGCCTGCATCGCGGCCACGTCGTCCAGCGAGATGGTATCGCCGTTGCTGCTCATCTGCTCGATCAGTTCGACAATGCGCTCGGCGCGGTAGGGTGGCGCCCAGTCGGTGCTCAGTAAGTAGGGATAGGCGTCGTCGACGACGCGATTGTTGGCCGTGGCGATGTAGCCTTGCGGCGGATTGTAGGCGTGCGGCAGCTCGGTGAACGGGATAAAGCCCTGCCACTCATACTCGCTGGCCCAACCGGGGACAGGCAACGTGCCGTCGTGCCCCGCGACGCGGATGGGAATGTTGCCGGGCGCGTAATAGCCGATATTGCCCGTCCCATCGGCGTAGACAAAGTTCTGGCTCGGCGTGACGAATTTTTCCAGCGCCGTCACAAACTCCTCCCAATCCGCGGCGTAGTTCAGCCCCAGGAAGGCATCGATCGTGGCGTCGTCGGGCTGGAGCGCCGTCCATTGCAGCGCCAGGGGCAGCCCCGTGTCGCTGACGTCGGAGATGAGCGGGCCGTGACGCGTGCTGCGCGCGGCCCAGCGCAACGGTTCATCCTCGCCATCGACGACGATCAACTCCTCTGCAACCGTCATGGCCTGCCAGGCGCCGTCAACTTCATATTGGTTGGGATTGGCCGGATTGACGCGCTCCACGTAGAGATCCTGCACATCCGGGCCAACATTGGTCACGCCCCATGCCACGTGTTCGTTGTGGCCGATCACGATTGCAGGCGAGCCGGGAAAGGTGGCGCCGATGGCGTGCAGCGCGTCGCCTTGCATCTCCGCCAGATACCAGATCGATGGGATCGAAGTGCCGAGGTGTGGATCGTCGGCCAAAATCGGCATTCCTGTCTCCGTGCGGCTGCCGGCGATCACCCAGTTGTTGCTGCCCGATTCGCGGCCGCCGCGACCAAAATCACTCTCCAGCGTCCGGTCGATCTCCAACAGCGCGACCGCCGCGCTGGCGTCGAAGGGGATGTCAGCCAGGATCCTGACGCCGGCGGCCGGGTAATCGGGCAGGAGTTGCGCGGCGCGCGCTGGGCCAAGCGCCTGTGCAAGCTGTTGATGCAGCAATTCCAGGTCATAGTTGCCGCCCAGGTCCCACGACATCATCTTTTGCCAGACGAGCGAATCGGCCGGCTGCCACGGCTCCGGCGTGACGCCTAGCAGGATAAACTCCGGCGGCAGAGTGTGTCCTTCGCTCAGCCATTGGTTGACGCCCGCGGCGTATGCTTCCAGCGCCTGGCGGCTGCGCGGCTCAATGATCTCCAGATCGCGCAGCGCCGCGCGATAGTAGCCCAGCGTGCGCTGGAACTTGTCGATGGAGAGCGTCGCCTCGCCCAGGATTTCGCTGAGCCGGCCCGCGCCGATGCGCCGGTTCATCTCCATCTGCCACAGACGATCCTGAGCGTGGACATAGCCGAGGCCGTAATAGGCATCGTGGTCGGTGGCGGCAAAGATGTGCGGGACGCCGGCTTCGTCGCGCACGATCTCGACGCTCCCGTCGGTTCCTGTCACGCGCACCGTGCCGTTGGTGAGGGGCAGGCTGGTGCGCAGCCAGAAGTAGCCGCCCAGCGGCGCGAGGACGAGCAGGATGAGCATGACGATGAGCAGGCCAAGCAGAAACTTGCGCATGAAAAGACCTCTTGTGGTCGCAGAATGGATGATCGTTGAAGCGTCAGGAACCATTACCGGAAGCTTGCTGATTCTACCGAAAAATGCAGGGCTTGTACACTTGACTCCCGACTTGGCATTGCTTTCCCCACATTCTGTGTGATAATCTTGCCACAACACAGACGCCATGCGCAGCATGGAGCCATAGAGCGGGTTATCGCTTTTGCATCTTTGCCGATACATAAACTCAACACCTGGACCAAGCAATCATGACCATCCAAACGATTCCAAACTACACCTTAATCCGTGAAAAACTCGATCAGGCTGCCGGCATCCTCGAGGAAAAGCAGATTGACTGCTGGTTGACCTTCGTGCGCGAAACGTCGGCGGTGCTCGACCCGGTGCTGCCTTTTATCTACGGCCACGATGTCACCTGGCAGAGCGCGTTTCTGCTCACGCGGTCGGGCCGGCGCATCGCTATTCTCGGCCGCTTTGACGCCGAAAACGTGCGGCGTCTTGGCGCGTACGACGCGGTGCTCACTTACGACGCCGCGTTCAGCGAACCGCTGCGCCAGGTGCTGGCGGAGCTCGACCCGCAACAGATCGCACTCAACTACTCGACCGACAACTCGCACGCCGACGGCTTGACGCACGGCCTCTTTCTGCTGCTGCACGAGCATCTGGCCGGCACGCCCTATCCGGGCCGCTTCGTCTCGGCTGGGCCGATCATCACCGCGCTGCGCAGCCGCAAGACGCCCGCCGAGATCGAACGCATCCAGACGGCCATCGCCACAACCTTTGATATTTACGACCGCGCGTTTGAGGCAATTGCAGTTGGCAAGCAGGAGCGCGAGATCGGCCAGGTCATGCACGATCAGGTCGACGCGCTGGGGCTGGAGACTTCGTGGGAGCGTGCGGCTTGCCCGGCGGTCAACAGCGGGCCGGACACGCCGATCGGCCACGCCGGCCCGACCGAGATTCGCATCGAGCCGGGGCATATCGTCCACTTTGACTTTGGCGTCAAACAAAACGAGTACTGCTCCGACATCCAGCGCGTCACCTACGTGCTGCGCGCTGGCGAGACACAGGCGCCCGCGCCGGTGCAGCGCGGCTTCGACGCCGTGGTGACGGCGATCCAGGCCGCGGTGGCGGCGATGAAGCCCGGCGTCACCGGCAAAGAAGTTGACGCGGTCGCGCGCAAAGTGATCACCGACGCCGGCTATGCGGAGTACAAATACGCCACCGGCCACCACCTGGGCCGCGCCTGTCACGACGGCGGCGGCGTGCTCGGCCCGCTCTGGGAGCGCTACGGCGACACGCCCAACTATCCGCTGGAGGCCGGCCATGTCTACACCGTGGAGCCGGGCCTCTTTGTCGAGGGCTACGGCTACGTCGGGCTGGAGGAAGATGTGCTGATCACCGAAGAGGGTGCGATTTTTCTGGGTGAGCCGCAGACGGAGTTAATTCTGATCGGGTAGACAAAGATAGACCGCGGATGTTACGAATTCGGCGGATTCACACAGATTTTAATCCGTGAAAATCTGCCGAATTCGCCAAATCCGTGGCCGATTGAAAGTAAGCGAAATCGTTCTCCCAAAGTATTGTTTTCGCGAGTAGGTTCATGCCAAACAACGAGATTTTGCAGCTTTACCCAACGTCGGCGAGCGTCGCGCTGGAGGGGCTTTACCTGGCGCACGATCTGCGCAGTGCGGCGGCAGGGCGCACTCTGGTCTACGCCAATTTCGTAGCGAGTCTGGATGGCCGCATTGCGATCGCCGACCCCGTGAAAGGTGGCATGAAGGTGCCGGCGCAGGTCGCCAATGACCGCGATTGGCGGCTCTTCCAGGAGCTGGCGATCCAGGCCGACCTCATCATTACCACGGGCCGCTACCTGCGCGATTACGCGGCGGGCAAGGCGCAGGAAATCCTGCGCGTCTACGACGACGCGCGCTTTGCCGATCTCCAGGCGTGGCGCGCCGCGCGATGCCTGTCACCCCAGCCCGATCTCGCCGTGGTCAGCAGCAGCCTGGATTTTCCCGTGCCCGACGCGCTGGCGCATGGCGGCCGCCGCGTCGTCGTGGTGACCGATCGTCGCGCCGACCCGGCGCGCGTGCACACACTGGAGACACAGGTCGGGCAGGTCTTTGTAGCGGGAGAAGAGCGCGTGCAGGGCCGCAGTTTTGTCGAGCAGATGGCAGGGGCCGGCTACCGGCTGGTCTATTCTGCCGCCGGGCCGAAGATCGCGCACATGCTGTTGGCCGACGGTGTGCTCGACCGGCTCTATCTGACGCAGGTCAGCCGTCTGCTGGGCGGCGCGCCGGTTTCGAGCATCGTCGAGGGGCCGCTGCTGGAGCCGCCGGTCGATCTGCCGCTGCGCCATCTCTACTACGATGCAAGCGGCGTCGAAGGCGTGGGGCAGTTGTTCGGCTGCTACGCACACCGCTGAACCGGGTCAATCCTCATCCTATTACAGACGGGCGTCAGGTATCATTCAATGATACAGAACTGATGCTTGATTCGTGCGCCTGCTGATGCTAAACCTGTTGTAACAGTATCCAGCAGTTCTTTTCGCACCCGAGCCATCTCTTCGCTGCAAAGGAGGAAGTATGTCACTTTTGCATTCGCGCCGTCTGCGCATCCTGTTACCGCTCTTCATCTTCTTGTTCGGCTGTTTCAATCCTTCCCCGCCGCCCCGCGCCATCGAGCCGGATCGCGCCAGCGTGGTCGTCCTGGGCGAGTACGCACGCCTGGCGCCAGGCAGCACAGCCAGCTTCCTTGTCCAGGTGCGCGATCCCTACGCCGCGCCGGAGCAGATGGCGCTTGCCGATCGCCAGGTTGAGGTGCTGATGGCGGGTGAGGACGGCGTTGCCCAGCCGCTTTTCACCGGCGTGACGGACGATAACGGCCTCGCGCATGTCGAATTCGAGACGCCCGACGTTGGCGACGACCCTCAGCAGACGCTCTTGATCCGCGCCGCCACCGACAACCAGGACACGGTGCTCACCCAGGATGTCTATATCGGGCGCGTCTACGACATCCTGGTCTCCAGCGACAAGCCGGTCTATCAACCTGGCCAGGTGATCCACCTGCGGACGTTGGCGCTCGATACGCTGGACCTGCACGCGGCCGCGGATCAGATCATTACGCTGACCGTGGCTGATCCACAGGGCAACAAATTGATGCGCAAGGAGCTGGCGAACAGCCAATACGGCGTCGCCAGCGTCGACTTTGACCTCGATGCGCAAGCAGTGTCGGGCGATTACCAGATCACGGCGGAGATTGGCCCGAACACGGCCACGCGCACCGTGGAGGTGAAACCCTACACGCTGCCACGCTTCGAGATCACCTTCCGGCCAGACCAGACCTTCTACCTGCCCGGCGAAACCGCGACCGGCGTCATCCAGGCGCGCTACTTCTTTGGCAAACCCGTGGCAGACGGCCAGGTCACCGTGCGCGGGAACGTGACGGACGTGACGACGGAGACGCTCTTTACCGTGACCGGCGAAACTGACGCCGAAGGCGTCTACCGCTACGAGATTCCTGTGCCCGACTTTTTCGTGGGCCGGCTCGACAACCAGCGCGCGCAGGTCGATCTGACCATCGAGGTCGTGGACACGGCCAATCACCTGGAGTCGGTCGACGAGAGCATCACCGTGGCCGAGAAAGCCTTGCTGATCGACGCCGTGCCGGAATCCGGCCTGCTGCGCCCCGGGCTGGAGAATCGCATTTATATCGACGTGAGCACACCCGACGGCGTCGCGGCCCCGGCCACCCTGACGATTGCCAGCGAGACCTTCCCCACTATCACCACCAGCACCGACATCTACGGGCTGGCTGTCATTACACTCACCGCGCCCGCGCAGCCTTATCTGCCGCTGGAAGTAGCCGCAACCGACGCCGCGGGCCGCGAAGTGACGCAGCCTCTGCTGCTCGGCGGCGTGCGGGGCGCCAGCGCAACCGTGCTCATGCGTCCCGCGCGTGCCGAATACCGCGTGGGCGAGACGGCCGACATCGACATCTATGTTAACGGCAAAGCCACGACGGTCTATCTGGACATCATCAAGGGACGACAGACCTTTGCGCTGGTGACCCTGCCGGTGGTGAACGGCGCGGCGCAGGCCGCGCTGCCTATTGACGGCAGCCTGCTCGGTACGGTTGAACTCAACGCCTACGTGGTCGGCGACGACGGCGAGATCGTGGCGGACCGTCGGCTGCTGCTCGTCAACCCGGCGCCGGCCGACATCACCGTGAGCGCCGACGCCGACGTGTACCGTCCAGGCGACACCGCGGCGCTCGACATCCAGGTGCAGCGCGACGGCGCGCCCATGCCCGGCGTGGTGGGGCTGGCCATCGTCGATGAATCGGTCTTCTCCGTCCAGGAGCAAGCGCCAGGCTTTGCCCGCACCTACTTCCTGCTCGAACGCGAGCTGCAGGAGCCGCGCTACGAGATCCACGACTTCGTGGAGTTGGAAGACGATGTCTACTCGCCCTACGACGATTTGCCCACCAACATCCGCTATGGTGACCACACGAGGGCGCGTGAAATTGCACTCGCCGGCCTCTTCGCCGACGAGTTGGCTGCGCGCCAACCCGCGTTTGTGCAGGAGCCAGCGAGCCCGGCGCCGTCTTTGGCGGCGAATCTGGCCGTGGGCTGGGGGAATCGACTCTACTTGCTGGCGCCGCTGGTGGGGCTGGCGATGTACAACGGCAGCCGCAAACGTCGCCGTCTGCTGATCGCGCTGACTCTGTTTGCGTTGGGCGCTTTCTTCTGGTCCGCGTGCGCGGCGCCGGCCGCGCCAGCAGCAGAATCCGCAGCGTCCGCGGTAGAGACCACCGCCACGCGCGGCCAGGAGCCCCCGCGTCTGCGTCAATATTTCCCGGAGACGCTCTACTGGATGCCCGAACTGGAGACCGACGCGGAGGGGCGCGCCCAGGTGCAGGTTCCCATTGCCGACTCCATCACCACCTGGCGCATCAGCGTGCTGGCGTCCGACCAGGCGGGCAACCTGGGCAGCGCACAAAGCGAGCTGCGCGTCTTCCAGGAGTTCTTTGTGGAGCCGGATCTGCCGCGTTTCCTCACCGTGGGTGATGAGATCTCCGTGCCCGTCAGCATCTTCAATTACCTGGACGCGCCGCAGAGCATCGCCCTCGACGTGGCGCCGGGGGATTGGTTCGAGCTGACCGACGCGGCGCCATCCACCGTCGAGGTGAGCGCCAACGAAGTGAGCGCCGTCTACGTGCCGATCCGTGTGCTGCGCAGCGGGGCGTTTCAGTTACAGATCACGGCCACCGGTTCGCAATTCAGCGATGCGGTTGTGCGTGCGGTCGAGGTGCTGCCCGACGGCCAGCAAGTTTTTGACAGCATGGGCGGGAAGCTGGCAGCCGCGCAAAGCTTTGCAGCCGGCGCTCCCGACATCGCCATCCCCGGCACGGCGCGCATGACGGTGCGCGTCTATCCCGGCGTGGTCAGCCAGGTGCTGGAAGGGCTGGAGGGTCTGTTGCAGACGCCCTACGGCTGTTTCGAGCAGACCAGCAGCGTCACCTATCCGAACGTCATGGTGCTGGATTATCTCAAGGCGACCGACCAGGCGGCGCCGCGCATCCAATTGCAGGCCGAACAGTTGATCAACCTCGGTTATCAGCGGCTGTTGACCTTCGAAGTAGACGGACAGCCGGGCGGCTTCAGCCTCTTTGGCGACCCGCCCGCGCAGATGATGCTCACCGCCTACGGACTGATGGAGTTTGGCGACATGGAAGAAGTGGCGTATGTCGACCCGGCGCTGCTTGCCCGCGTGGCGTCCTATCTTGCCGGGCAACAGGCGAGCGACGGCAGTTGGGCTGCAGAAGGCATGACCATTGAAAGTGGGTTGGAGTCGGTGCAAAGCCGGTTGGCGACCACGGCTTATATCGCCTGGGGCATGGCGGATGCCGGCGTCGAACCGTATGCCGTCGAGAGGGCGGTGCGCTTTATCGAGCAGGCATTGCGCGCCGCACCCGTCATCACGGCGCCGCAAAGTCCGCTGAAATCGACCGTCGGCAGCGCTGCCACGGCTGTCAATCAGAAACCTGTCGAGCAAAAGTTTGTACTGCCATCTCTGGGTGGATATGACGATTACACGCTGGCGCTTGCCGCCAACGCCCTGGTTGCGGCTGGCGCGGATGCGACGGAGGTGCTGGATGAACTGGCGGCGCGTGCGTCGGTCACGGAGGGGACAGCCTTCTGGGGCGCCGGCGATCTGACCTACATGGGCAGCTACGGCCAGGTGGCCGCGATCGAGACCACCGCGCTAGTCGCACAGGCGTTGCTGCGCGCTGAGGTGCATCCCGACCTGGCCGCACAGGCGATCACCTATCTTGTGGAGAACCGCGCTCCGAACGGCAGCTTCTACACCACGCAGGCCACGGTGCAGGCGCTCAAAGCGCTGGTGTTGGCCGCACGCAACGCCGGTGAAGGGGGAGCGGCGACGGTGACGGTGACGCTGACCGACGCCGCCAGCGGCAGCGACAGCCGGACGCTGACCATTGACGCGGAGAATTCTGATGTCGTGCAACAACTTAGCTTCGAAGAAATTGGCAGCGATGGAAGTCAATTAGAGATCACGGTCGATGGCGACCGCATGCTGCATTATCAGATCGTCACGAGTTATTACCTACCGTGGCGCGCCGTGGTTTCCGCACCAGAGGCCGCGCAGCCGATGCATGTGAGCGTCGCCTACGACCGCACCGAACTCCAGGTCAACGAAACCGTGCAGGCGCTGGCGACAGTCGAACTGCTCAGACCGGGCATGGCGGGCACAGTGCTGGTCGATCTCGGTATCCCGCCAGGATTCACGCCAATAACGGCGGATCTGGATGCGCTGCTCAAAGCCGGCAGGATCGAGCGCTACGAGCTGACCGGCCGCCAGATTATCCTCTATCTGACTCAGGTGCGCAGCGGTGAGCAACTCACCTTTGCCTACCGGCTCCAGGCAAAGTATCCGATACGTGCGCAGACGCCCGCCAGCCAGGTGTTCGATTACTATGCGCCCAACCAGGGCGATGTCGAAGCACCGCAGCGGATCATCGTAACATTGGGCACGCCGGATTAAGCGCAGCCAGGGTTCGCGCCGGGCGCACCGGCGCGAACCCTGGCTGCCTCTGCAAATCTCCTCGGTCTGTGCGTTCGCCGGCGAGAGCCTTGCAAAAGCGCTGATGCACGCGTTCACGCAGTGGCGATCAAGCTTCGACAAGATGTAGCGTTGACGGCAGCAGGGCATCATGGAGAAGAGCGGCGCCCCGCAGTCGCCATACGCTCGAAGTGGGCAATATACCGTCGCGCCAGATGCGGCCAGCCTAATTCTTGCTCGATGCGGGCTCGTCCAGCCGCGCCCATCTGCTGGCGCAGCGTTGGATGGGCCGCCAGGTTAAAGATAGCAGCAGCCAGCGCGGCGGCGTCCTGCTCCGGCACGATCAGCCCGGTTTCGCCATTCACAATCGCCAGTGGATTGCCGGCGACCGGCGTGCCGATCACGGGTTTAGCGCAACTCATGGCGTCGAGCACACAGACATTCAGCCCGTCGGCGGGTCTGCTCACGGAAGGCATAGCCAGCAAATCGGCCAGGTTATAGTAGCGACCGATCTCTGTTTTTGGGACATTTCCCACCCAGCGCAGCCGATCGGTCACGCCTAGCCTGGTAGCAAGCTCCTGCCAGGTTGCCTTGTCGTCCCCTTCCCCCACCATCACGGCGACGATGGGCTGCGCTTGCAGCATCGGCTCCGCCAGCGCTCGGATCAGCACGTCAAAGCCTTTCTTGGGCACCATCCGCCCGACGCACAAAGCCACAACCGCACCGCTCTCGATCTGCAGACGCTGGCGCAACAACGCAGAGGCGCTGTCGTCAGGGCGCAGCGCGGCCGGATCGGTTCCGTAAATGATCATATCGAAGCGGCTCAGATCTGCCCCCAGCGGTGCAACCGCATCGCGCAGGTCGGTGCTGTTGGCGGTCAGCAGCGCAGCCTGACGCAAGGCAAAGCGCGCCATGGCGCGGAAGAGCGCGTTGCTGCGAGCCACCTGCGCGTCGGAGCCGGGAATCGAGATCGCCAGCGGAATGCCGAGGCGCCGGCTGACCACGGCGCCGATAAAACCGTTCGGCAGCAGCCAGTGGGCGTGAAGCACGTCGGGGCGGCGACGGCGCGACTCCCGCAGGACGGTCTGGATGCCTCGCGTAAAGAGCGCGGGGCTGAGCGCGTACGCTTCCATGCGCAACGCCAGGTCAGATTGCATGGTGCGCATGTAACCAAGCCGGTGCAGCGCGTCGGGCCAGGCATAGCGATAGAGACGCAGCGACACCGCGCCATGCAGTGGGCGTCGATAGGCAGGATCATAAGGCGCCCACACTGTGACTTCTTGTTGTTGCGCGGCCAACTCTTCGCACAACGCCTCGACAAAAACGCCGCTGAAATCGCCGGGAAAGCGGGGATAATTGTGAGTCAACACGCCGATATGCATGGAGGGAGTGTAGCATCTTTAGCGGGGGTAGGGGAAAAATAAGAGAGACAAGGAGAGGGGGAGACAAGGAGAGGGGGAATAACGATTCATCGCATGATCACAAAAAAAGCCGGGTTCCCCTTTGGAAACCCGGCTTGAGCGCTGCTATTCAGTTGTCAGGCGTCTACGACAGACGCCAACGCCGGCCCCCCGCCAACGAATCTGACAACAGCCTGAGTGGTAATCTTACGGCACACAGACCGAATCGCCTGGATAGACGTAGTAGTGCGGTCGGCTATAGACCCACGGATTGGCAGCCAGCATCGCGCTGGCGGACACGCCGTAGGCGGCGCCGATGCCGTACAGGCTGTCGCCCGGCTGCACCGTCACACTGTAGCGGCAGCTACCTGACGTTGCACCCTGGTGCGGGCCATAGATCACGCTTTCCCAGTGACCAACCTGCTGATTTTCAAAGTCCCACACCTTGACAGGCGAACCTGGCTTGGCAGGCAGGCGGACGTTGTAGCAGAGGGAGGTGTGCGGCAGCCAGCCAGCGCGTTCTTCTTCGCAGATCTGGTAGCGGGCGCCGGGCACGCGGTAATCGTTGGTGGCAAAGTCGAAGCGGTAATTGCCAAGACCGTCGGTCGTGACATACGCCTTGCCATCTTCTTCAGTGCCATTAGTCGGCAGCGCGCCGCCATTGTCCAACGGCTTAATCGTGATCTTCCAGTTCGGGAGGCCGACCTTGCCATTGGTGTCGATCTTGCGCCCAACGAAGCTGTAGCCGAAGTCTTGTTCGTTGTAGAATTCGACCCTCACACATTCTTCACTCTGGATGACATCGACGGTGAAGCCGGTGGGGCTGGAGGGCGCCCATCCATCACGGGCTTCTTCCACCACGGTATACGGACCAAACGGCAGACTGCTGAAAGTGACTTTACCACTCGAATCGGTGTAGCCGCTGGTCACGATGGTGCCGTTTGCACGCTTGACAGTCATCTTCCAACCAGGCAGTGGTGTGGAAGTTTCGTCAAATACGTCAGACTTGTATACATCGATGCAACCATGCTCTACGACGCGATTCTTGAAGCGCAAGGTCTGCGGAATTGGCTGACCACTGTCATCTGCGTTCCATTCCACCAACAGTGACTGCTGGCCGGTGGAGGGGATGATCGGTGTGTAGTGGACGCCTGCTGGCGCACGCTCTTTGAAATTCCACTGGCCTTCGGTCAGATAGAAGATCGCCTCGCCAGGGTTGGAACCCGGAGCCTCACCTGTCTTTACTTCTGACGGCGATGCAAACCAGTTGCCACGTGCTGGTTCGGCGCGAATGATCCAGTCATTCAGTGGGTTGTGCTGATCGTCGATCTTGGTGACGATCACCGGCACGCGGCGCACTAACTTCCAGCGAATCTGGACGCATTTGTCGCTGCCATACTTGAGCGGCACACTGAAAGACAGAGGGGTGATTCCTTCCCAAGGGCCATTCGAGGTGGGATCCATCGAGAACGTCCAGTCGCCAACGGACAGACCATCCTCAATCTTGAACTTGCCGTCGGCGTCGGTTGTCACCTGACTCATTTCTGTGCCACCGGTTGGTCCATAGCTGATGGCCCACGTGTAGTCACTGAGCAGAACTTCATTGAAGTTGATGACGGAGCCTTCGACACAGATTTTGTCGTTCGGGGTGACGGGCGTATTTTCATCTTGAGCATACGCGCTGACCACAGGGATCAGCAGTCCCAGCGCCAGGATTACTGCCAAAAGCGTCCGCACACGCCGAGGCATCCACTGTCGCTGACTGGTTTTACCAGACATACGACTCTCCTTTCAAAAGAGTTACACTGTTGTTGTTGGGGTATGTTGTTCTTCCAAAAACGATGAGTACTACGTGCTACGGTTTGTGCTGCTCACATGGCGTGCTCCTTTCGCAAAAAAGAATCTTGCAAACATGGATGCGATTGGCGGCCCTCCGTGAAACAAGATTCGTTGACAAGTTTACCATGAATTTTGCAGGAACGCAAGGGGTTTTCATAACGTAATGCCAGGAAATTTGGAGGAATACGCCATTTGTCCATACGCAGATGGTCTAATTCCAGAGAAATCTAACCAATCCAAACAATTTCTAGTGGCTATTTTTGTGGGGAGGAATCGATTTCTTGTTTGCAAAATAAATTGAGCCTATCATTTTGATAGGCTCAATTTATAGCAAATGATGGCGCCTTGCCGTTAAAAGCTTGCTGCCCTACGCTGTCTGGGCGCGCAACTTTTGCACCTCTTCCTCCAGCCGGCGCAATTGAGCGCGTAGCTCCTGCAACTGCTTTTGCTGCCCTTTTTCGGCTGGCTGCGCCGCGCGGCGCAGCGTATCCGCCGCGCGGCGGGCAACCACGGCTTCCTGATGGACGCGGCCGCGGGCAAATTGCTCTATTGCAGCGACGGCTTCGATGGCCTGCAGCGTTGCCAGCCCGCGCACAGCAGCCATCGCAACCTGATAGCGGGGGTCGCGCAGCAAGGCAACCAATGTTTCTGCAATGCGGGTGCGCGCGGGTTTGTCGATATAGTTCCCCAGGCCAGCCAGCGCCGTCACTGCAAAGGGCCGCACCGCGTAGCTGCTGCCGCCGTAGCGGACAAGCGGCAGCAGCACATCGATGGCTTCAGCGCGCCGCGTGGCGGCCAGCCCGCGAATGGCGCCGACTTGGGCGATGCCGTTGACGGAGGGCGTCTGCGCCGCCGCGACGAGCAGGTCATAAGGGGCGGCTTCCTGCTGGCTGCCGAGCGCTTCGTAAGCGGCCTGGGTCGCCAGTGGCGCCAGCCCGCGTTCCAGCCGCTGCATCAGCGCGTCGCGCACGGAAACTTCCCGGTAAGCGCCGGTCGCGCGCAGCAATGTCGGCAGCACCAGCGCATCCTGCTCGAACTCGATCAGCGCTGGGAATCCCGTTGCCGCCGCGGCGCTGTTGGCCTTTTCCAGCGCTTTTGCCATTTCGCAGCGCACGCCCCAAAAAGGCTCCGTTTTGTACGCGTCGACAATCGCCTGGAGGTTGGCGTGGCGTCCAGTAGCAGCCAGTTCTTTGGCGGCGTGGATGCGCGTCAGCACAGTCGGGCCGTCGGTCAACTGGCGGCGCAGCAGGTCATCGCCTGGGTTGAACGCCAGCTTGTGCAACACGACGCCCGCGGGGTCAAACAGCGCCAGCTCCGGCGGTTTGGACATCGGGAACATGAAAATGTGATGTGACTGCTCGATGCGGATCGGCGCGGTGTGCAACTCCCCATCGAGGCGCCAGGCCACCGCGGTCTGGAAGTGGAAGACCGGGATGTTCTCCGTCGCGTTGACCTGTTGCTGTTCGACGGTGAATACGCCGCGGCTGGCGTCGGCGTCGAACTCGAAGGTCACCTTCAGGTCGGGATAGCCGGGCTGATAAAACCACTGGTCGAAGAAACGCCCCAATGCGCGTCCAGAATGCTTTTCCATGATCAGCCGGAAATCATCCGTCTCCACGACGCGGTCGCGATAGGTGGCGAGATAGTCGCGCACGGCCGCCCAGAAGATGTCGTCGCCCAGTTCGCAGCGCAACGTGTGCAGCCGGCACGCACCCCCTGGATAGAGATGGCTGTCGTACATATCCCAGGAAGACTGAAAGTGGCGATGAACGATCGGGCGTCGATAGTCGTTGTCAGCCTCTTCCAGATAATTTTCGACGTTATTATAATAGACGTAGAGCGCCTCATCCTGCGAGGTGTTCTCTTCGCGATACACTTGCTCGATGTAGGTTGCCCACGATTCCTTGAGCCAGGCGTGCGCATAATCGCGACAGACGACGGCATCGCCAAAGTAGCTGTGCGACATCTCGTGCACGTTGACGGCGTCGAGCAGCCAACTCCATTCGGCGGCGAGCGCAGCATCCAGCACGTACCGCTCATCCCAACTGACCAGCGAGATATTTTCCATCGCGCCGGAGACGCCAGGCGCGGCCCACTGGTAATATTTGGGGTAGGGGAAGGGTTGGTCGAACTTTTGGGTCATCCAGGCCAGCATCGGTTTGGTGCGGCCAAAGCTGCGCATCAGGTCGTCGGCAGTGTGCAGCGGACTGCAGAAATAGGCGACCGGAAGTCGCTTCTCGCCGTCGTCGAATGCGCCGTCGTCGGCGCGGACGAATTCCCCCACGGCAAAACAGAGCAGATAACTTGGGCAACGCTGGTCAAGCCGCCAGTGTGCAGTTTTTGACTCGTCATCGTGCGTGCGTTCTTCCACCAGATAGCCGTTCGCCAGGATTGTGAAGCGGGCGTCGGCGCGCAGGCGGATATCGAGCGTCGTGCGCACATTGGGCAGGTCGATGCACGGCAGCCAGTGGCGCGCCCGCTCGGTTTCGTGATCGGTGACTGCGTACCAGGGCATGTCGGGATAGGCGTCGTCTGGCTGCGAGAAGTAGAGGCCGGCGCTAGGGTGTTCCACCGCATAGTGGACGGCAACGCGCCGCTCCTCGCCCAGCGCAAAAGGATCCTGCCAGCGGATGGTCAACTTCTTCCCGTCGTGGCGCCACGTCAGTTTGCGTCCGTCCTCATCCGCCACCGCCGTCACATTGAGATCGACGGCATCGAGCGTGAGCGTTTGCATTGGCGCACGCCGCGCCACGACTGTGTGCGTAACGACGCCGGCCGCGCGCTGTGCGGCAATATCAATCGCCAGCTCGACGCTCAGATGCAGCGGCTCCAGGCCGAGATCGGGCGGGTATTGGACCTCGGCAACCGCCGGGTCGAACGGTGAATTTTCCAGGGTGTATCGATTCCAACGATAAAGGCTTTGCGGCATGAGTTTCTCCATAATGACAGAGTAGGGATGTTTTCCTGAAGATTCTAGGACGCACCCATACAGACAGCAAAATTGGCTTTCATCCATTATGATATGATGAAGCAATGCTTGCTCCATGCACGCGGCAAGCTCCATTGAGGAATACGAAGGAATGCCATGTCGATCGATCAAAGAAAAGCAGATCATATCCGCATCAACGTGACGGAAAATGTCCAATTCCCCACGCTGACCACCGGGCTGGAACGGTTTCGGCTGGTTCATCAGGCCCTGCCCGAATTGAACTTGAGCGACGTGTGTCTTGGCGTCACCGTCTTGGGCAAGCGGCTACACGCGCCGCTGCTGGTAAGCTCCATGACCGGCGGCGCCGAGCAAGCTGCTTTCATCAACCGCAACCTGGCGGAGGCGGCGCAGATACAGCGCGTGGCGATGGGCGTCGGCAGCCAGCGCGCCGGCCTCGAGCACGACGCGTTGCGCCAGACCTTTCGCGTGCGCGACGTGGCGCCCGACGTGTTGCTCTTTGCCAACCTGGGCGCGGTGCAATTCAACTACGGTTACACCGTCGATCAGTGCCGCCGCGCGGTGGAAATGATCGACGCCGACGCCCTGATCCTGCATCTGAACCCGCTGCAGGAAGCGGTGCAGCCCGAAGGCGACGTGAACTGGCGTGGTCTGCTCGGCAAGATCGCCGAAGTCTGTGCGCACCTGGGTAAACCGGTCATCGTTAAGGAGGTGGGCTGGGGCATCAGCGCGCAGACGGCACGCCGGTTGATCGACGCCGGCGTCAGCGCCATCGACGTGGCCGGCGCGGGCGGCACCTCGTGGAGCCAGGTGGAGATGCACCGCGCGCCGACCGAGCGGCTGCGCCGGCTGGCCGGTGCGTTTGCGGACTGGGGCATCCCAACCGCCGAAAGCCTGGTCGCTGCGGATGACGTGCGCGCCGAACTGGGGCGCGATGACGTGCATCTCTTTGCCAGCGGCGGCATTCGCACCGGGCAGGACATTGTAAAATGCGCGGCGTTGGGCGCCGACCTGGTGGGGTTGGCGTCGCCTTTCTTGAAAGCTGCCATGGAGTCCGCGGCAGCCGTCGCCGAAGAGATGGATCTGTTGATCGCCGAGGCGCGTATCGCCATGTTTTGCAGCGGCGCGGCTGACGTTGGCGCGCTGCGACAGCCGGGTGTGTTGGTGAAGGAAAAGCAGAGATAAGGAATGAGCGACATGTTGAACAACTTTTCCGCGCAGTGGCTGCCTGTGCTCGAAGACGAAATGCGCGCGGTGTTGGCTGGAAATGAGCCGGCGACCACTGCTCACTATGGCATGATGCACTACCACATGGGCTGGGTCGATGCCGAGTTTCAACCGGTGACGCTGCCCGCGGGTAAGCGATTGCGCCCCTTGCTCTGTCTGATGGCGTGCCAGGCGGTTGGCGGTGAAGCTGCGCAGGCTGTGCCTGCCGCGGCCGGGCTTGAAATTTTGCACAACTTCTCGCTGGTGCACGATGACATTGAGGACGGCGATGAGATGCGCCGCCATCGCCCGACCGTGTGGAAGTTATGGGGCGCACCGCAAGCGATCAACGCGGGTGACGCTATGTTTGCGCTGGCCTTTGCCGCCTTACAACGGCTGCCGGCGCGTGGCGTCGCGGCGGAACGCGTGCTGGCCGCGCTTCAGATTTTTACAGAAACCTGTGTGGCGCTGACCGAAGGGCAGCACCTTGACATGCGTTTCGAGCAGCGCGCGCAGGTCACCGTCGAGGAGTATCTGCGCATGATCCAGGGCAAGACGGCCGCGCTGATCGGCGCCAGCGTGGCGATCGGTGGGCTGATCGGCGGCGCGCCGGCCGGCGCTGACGCATCATTGCGCGGCTTCGGGCAGTCGATCGGGCTGGCCTTTCAGATCCAGGATGACCTGCTCGGCATCTGGGGCGACCCAGCGGTCACGGGCAAGGCCGCGGGCAACGACATCCTGCGCCGCAAAAAGAGTCTGCCGCTGTTGCATGGGCTCAACGACAAGCACAACGGCGCCGCCTTGCACGCGCTCTTGCAACGCAGCGATCTCAGCGCGGCGGATTTGCCCGCTGTGCTGCACCTGCTCGAAGCCGCCGGCTCGCAAGCGTATGCCGTCGAGCGGATGAATGCGTTCTATGCTGCGGGACTCGCTGCGCTGCGCGAAACTCTGGGCGACCGCGCCGAAGCCAGCCTGCTCTGGGCCACGGCGCAATGGTTGATGGAGCGGAAGACGTGAGGGAGTTGCGAGTTACGAGTTGCGAGGGGCGAAGAATAGGACGCGGATCACGCGAATTAGACGGATCGACACGGATAAGAAAAAAATCCGTGCAAATCCGCCTGATCCGCGTGCTATTTCAGGCAGTGTAGCTTTCGAGATGCTGCTTGACCGCGGCGCAGAAGGCGTCGGCGGTGGCGCCATCGAGCACACGATGGTCGTAGCTGAAGCCGAGGGTCGTCATCGGCTTGAAGGTCAATGAGTCCCCCAGGTTTGGCTCGAGTGGATGGCCGTTGCTGACGACGACTGCGCGCTTTTCCACCGCGCCCACCCCCAGGATGCCCACCTGCGGCTGCACGATGATCGGCGTCTGGAAGCGACTGCCCGAGGTGCCGTAGTTGCTCAGCGTAAAGGAACCGTCGGCAAGATCTTCCTGCTTGAGTTCGTTCTTGCGGGCGCGGTCGGCCAGGTCGTTGACCGCGCGGGCAATCCCCATCAGGTTGAGGTCGCCGGCATTTTTGATCACCGGCACGATCAGCCCGCCAATCCCGTACTGATCCATCGGCAGCGCGGTAGCCATGCCAATGTTGTAGGCCCGCTTGATGATGACGCCCTCATCCGTCCACGTGGCATTGGCCGCAGGCACGGCCTTGAGACCGGCCACAATCGCCTCGAAGAAGTAAGCCGTGATCGTCAGATTGACGCCGGCCGCGGCAAATTCTTTCTTGTGTGCGGCGCGATGTTGCAAGACGGCGCTCATATCCACATCCCACATCGTCGTGACGTGAGGGGCCGAAAAGGCGCTTTGTGCGGTGTTGCGCGCCACCGCGGCGCGCATCCGCGACAGCTTGACCAATTCCTCGCCAGGCTTGAGTTGCCCCGGCGTCTGTGCCGCAGCAGGCTTGGGCGTGGCAGGCTTGGCAGTATCCGATTTGGTGGCAGTTGGCTTGGCGGCCTCCGGTTTGGTTCCAGCCGCCGCGTCCTTGGCCTTCGCCCCTCGCCCCTCCGTATAAGCCGGCTCGACGCGCACGGGTTTTCCCGCGGCGCGGCTGGCGACGGCGCTCAACACGTCGTACTTGGTCAATGTACTCAGCGGACGGCCAGCAGCCATCTCGCGCAAATTGATATTGTTGTCGGCGGCCGCGCGACGGACGGCCAGGGTTGGCTCGTCAGCCAGATCGCCGGGTAAGGGGGGGGCGGCGCCTGGCGTCCCGCCCGCATGGGTCAGCACGTCCTGCTTGGTGATCTGCCCACCCGGCCCGGTGCCCGCGACGCCGGCCAGATCGACGCCCTTGTCCGCGGCGACGCGCTTCGCTACCGGCGTCGCCTTAGCGCCTGCGCCTTCTGCCGCCGGAGTGGACTCATTTTGGGCAGCGGGTGCTTTGGGGCTGGGCGCTTCTTCTGTGGTCGCCTCTTCGGTGGGAGCTGCTGCCTCTACAGACGCGCCATCCACGCTTTCACCTTCCTGGCCGATGTACCCCATGATCTCGGTGACTGGAGCGAGCTCGCCTTCCTGGAAGTTGATCTTGAGCAACACGCCGGAAGTAGGCGCCTGGATTTCGGTGTCCACTTTATCGGTGGCGACTTCCAGAATCACGTCGCCCTCGTTGACGTTATCGCCGACGGCAACGCGCCAGCGGTTGATCGTTACATCGTCGATACCTTCGCCCGCATCGGGCAGCCTGATTTCGGTGGTCATGCTTTCCCCTTATCTCATCATTTCCAGGACGGCGGCCTTGATGTTCTTCTTCCAGGGCAGAAGTTCTTCTTCCAGCGGTTTGGAGACCGGGATCGGCGCGGGCGCCATGCCAAGTCTCCGCGCCGGGGCTTTGAGCAGGTAAGGCGCTTCTTCGTACGCGCGCGCCACGATCTCGGCGCCGATGCCAGCGTTGGCTTGCGATTCGTGCACGGCAAGCAGCCGCCCGGTTTTGGCGACCGACGTGAGTACGCTTTCCATGTCGAGCGGGGTGATGCTGCGCAGATCGACGACTTCGATGTCGATCCCCTGCTCTGCTTTCAGTTCCTCGGCGGCCTCCAGCGTCTGCAACAGGCTGTAGCTGAAAGTGGCGATCGTCAAGTCCTTGCCTTCCCGCTTGACGTCGGCCTTGCCGATCGGCACGGTGTATTGCTCTTCGGCGTCGGGCATGTCGCCGCGGGTGAAGTAGAGCATCTTGTGTTCGAGGAAAAGCACCGGGTTGTCGTCGCGGATCGCCGAGATGAGCAGCCCTTTGGCGTCATAGGGCGTGGCCGGCGCCACCACCTTGATGCCAGGGAACTGAGCAAAGGTGCTTTCGACGCTCGAACTATGTTGCGAGCCGTAGCGTTTGCCGCCGCCCTGCTGGCCGCGGATCACCAGCGGCACGTTGACAAGACCACCGGTCATGTAATGCATCTTGGCAGCCTGGTTGAAAATCTGGTCGGCGCACACGAGAAAGAAGTCCATATACATCAGTTCGACGATCGGGCGCAGACCCACCATGGCCGCGCCGACGGCCATGCCCATAAAGCCCTGCTCGCTGATCGGCGTGTCGATGACGCGGCGTTCGCCAAACTCCTCCATCATGTTGCGGGTCACGCGGAACAGGCCGCCGTAATGACCGATGTCTTCGCCGATCAGAAAAACACTTTCGTCGCGACGCATCTCATCCCGCATCGCCTCGTTAATTGCTTGAATATACGTAGTCTTGCGCATGGTTCTTCAGTTCCTTTACACCTGATAGACATCCGTGTATGCCTCGGCGAGATCCGGCCACGGCGCTTCCAACGCATATTCGACGGCAGCCTGGACTTCCTCCTCCACCTCGGCGCGCAGTTGGTCGATCTCTGCTTCAGACACGCCGCGGTCGATCAATTTCTGATGAAGCTGCGTCAGCGGCTCGTACGCGCGCTGCATCTCGATCTCCTCAGACGACCGGTAGGTTTCCAGGTCGCCCGCCATGTGGCCGGAAAGCCGGTACGTGATGCCCTCGATGAAAGTGGGGCCTTCGCCTGCACGCGCCCGTTCCGCCGCTTTGACAATGGCCTCATAGACCACCTCGACATCGTTGCCGTCGATCTGAATGCTCTCCATGCCGTAGGCGCGCACGAACTGGTAGATCTCGTCCACCGAAGAAGTGCGCGAGATGGGCGTCATCTCCGAATAACGGTTGTTTTCACAATAGAAGATGACGGGGAGCTTCCATTTTTGCGCCATGTTGAAAGTTTCGTGCATCAGCCCCTGATAGAGCGCGCCGTCCCCAAAAAAGGTGATGGCGATGCGATCTTCGCCGCGGATTTTGGAGGCCAGCGCCATGCCGGCCGCGTGCGGCACCTGGGCGCCGACGATGCCATTGGCGCCCATCAAGCCAAGTGAGGGGTCGAGGAAGTGCATCGAGCCGCCCTTGCCTTTGGCAAAGCCGGGCGCCCTGCCGAGCACCTCGCAGATCGCGCGCTGCGGATCCATGCCGCGCGCCAGGGAATGGTGATGGCCGCGATACGTGCACGTCAGATAATCGTCCTTGCGCAGCGCCGCAGCCATGCCGATAGCCGCGCCTTCGTGCCCGATCGCCGTGTGCATCGCGCCGCCGATTTTGCCGGATTCGGCCAGCTCGAGCAGCGACTCTTCCACGCGACGGATCAGAAACATCATGCGATACATAGGAAGAAGTTGTTCGGTGGCGAGGACGGCTGCCGATTCCGTTACAGCCGCATCCGCCGAAGGCACGCTGGCCTCTAGGGAAGGTTCTGCCATTTTCAATTTCCTCAATCGTCTTCAGGTTTGGAGGCTCCGGCTTCCTGACTGCTTTGTGCGTCAAGCGGAGCGCGTCAAATCCATCTAAAATTACCTTGACGCGAGATTATAGCACACTCTACATCTTGGCCGTGTAATGGTGCACAAGATCGGGGGAGCGTCGCATTGGGTGCGTTCCAAAATTTTGGCGAGAACGTCCCCGACGCTGATCAGGAGGACTTGGTTAAAGCGTCTGACCAGCGCCGGGGACGTAACAAAAACTCGACACACACCCCGTCGCATTTTTCCAGTTGACCGCGGCAAGACACGGTGATACGATTTCGACACGCTTATGGCACACACACAACTCGACATTGTCGTCACCGGAACACTGGAAGCTT
>Ga0154020_10000503_pt1 | contig 47598 bp, 39 predicted proteins | sample Klosneuvirus_201_FD_109709 | JGI IMG/M metagenome (GOLD analysis project Ga0154020, IMG submission 109709) | Active sludge microbial communities from wastewater, Klosterneuburg, Austria - Klosneuvirus_20160825_MG | ecosystem: Engineered > WWTP > Aerobic digester > Activated sludge | place... | reverse complement strand
CGTAGCGATGAACCTACGTTACTTTTTACTATCATTGCAACCCGATTTCATGGTCCTGTGGCCGAGTGGTTAGGCAGAAGTCTGCAAAACTTTGTACAGCGGTTCAAATCCGCTCGGGACCTCATCTATCGATTCATTTGGGCTCATTTCGCACATTTTCGCGAAAATGGGCCCTTCTGCTTTTCACCTGGAACCATTTGGAGCCGCCTGGAGCCGCGGATGTTTCGTTCATGTTTCGCCAGACGGCGATGTTTCGCTGAGTGGGGGAAACCGGCGCGGAAGTCATGATTGAATTCAGGTTTGGAGTTCTAGCGGCAAATGGTATTTTTGATTAATTATTCGATGGTTTAATTTTTTCAATTCACACAAAGTAATCTCCAAACTCTTTCACACTTGCATGAAATTTCTTGTTCTCGAAGAAGACGACCTTGATCGAATGACCTTCCTTCGCGCTGTACGAACTATCAATAAGAACCATGAAGTCCAATTTGTGAATAGCGAGCACGAGTTGGTGAAAGCGTTAAGGGAAGACAATGGAGACGTTGTCTTCCTCAGTGCAAACGCAGAGAATGAAAAAGATGTACTGAGGACTCTCCACTCAGTTCGGATCATGCGGGAGAAGATCCCGATCATCCTTAATTCTTTCGGCGTAGAAGATCTTTCCATCGTCAAGTTCATGAAGGCTGGTGCAACTGATCTGATACCGAAGAACCATTTTTCACCGGCCACACTCGAAAATGCACTTCAACGATTTAAGGATTAATTGTATAATAAATGAACATACATAAGTAATTATTTTCACATCAAAATCATTTAAATGAAACCTCTATTCATCTTTTATTTATATTTTATTTTGATTGCAGGAACATCTGTTGGTCAAACCACTAATTTATTCACAAAAGTTATTAGCGATTCAGCAGGTGATGGTAGACAAGCCAGAAATATATTTTTATTGACTAATCAATATGTAATCTTTTCCTCCAGTGCTTCGTCTCCTGTTCATTACTCATTATACAAATTGGATATAAATGGGAACTTGTTGGAATCGAAAGATTACAATTATGGGAACTTTAATTACTTGAAGAGTATTCGCGCTAGCAACGGTACATTTGCTACTCTTAGCTATTATATTCCGACAAGTCAATTGATAATCACATATTTTAACAACAATCTTGATTCCCTGTTTTCTTACAATTTCAGCCTACCATATGAACCTGTTGATATAGTAGAAGTATCTACCGGAAGGTTTGTTGTGCCATATTTGTTAAACGGAGTGAATCTGGGTTACTCCTCTGCGTTTAGCTTTGATTCAACTGGTGCTATATTATGGACAATGAATCCACAACATGCACTTGCTAATAATATTTTTCGCGGATTAGGTAATGGTTTCTTTAATATAAGTTTTGATGGTTCAGGTAATGCGGAAGTAATGATGTTTGATTCCACTGGAAATTTATTAAATACCATAGGTGTTCAGCCATGGGAATTTTGTCATGGTTTTCCAGAGCAAATTACTTTTGATTTATTTTCTACAAGTTATACCTCAGATTCCGGTTATCTTTATGTTGGAACAACTGGGTATTTAAATGTGTCCAGTTTCTGCCATCCAACCGCTGATTTATATGTTGTAAAAACAAATAATTTAAATGATACTGCTTGGACTGCTAGTTTGACGATTCCTGATTACCAATCAGTAAGGAATGTAGTAGAATTAAGTGGCCGCTATTTCATTTTATTTTATGATATGAATTATTTAAAAAGCGTTGTGTTAGATTCTGATGGAAGTATCTTGATGGTCGATACAATAGGAGTATCAGCTATCATTCCAACGGGTACCAATTCACCCTATTTTGCAGATATTATTGAAAATGGGGATGCTACACTGACATATATTTACAGTGATTATGATACTTTAATTAGTCCTACTTACGAAAGGGTGTTTATTAAAAAGGACCGTTATTTATCCAATACTATCAAGGGTAATGTTTATGCTGATCTGAACAATAACTGTTTAAAGGATAGTATTGATTTTAATTTGCAAAATATTTTAGTCGTTGCAGAGCCCGGTCCATATTATGGAGTTACTGATTTCACCGGAAATTATAAGATTAATGTAGATACAGGAACATATTATATAAACCAAGTGAATAATTATCAGTATTTCGACACGGCATGCAATTCTGGTTACAGCATGACGATTTTCGATTCTCTGAACCTTGTTTCCGATAGTATTAACTTCGTAAATCAGCCTTCCGAATATTGTTCAAAATATTGGGTTGATTGTGCCATCGGATCTTCACGAAGATGCAATAATGGATCTATTGCTGTTCGAATCTGCAATGAAGGTACTGTGGCTGATTCCAATCTTGTGCTTTTGATTACCCTAAATGATAATTATGCTCCTGGTCTCAATGGGAGTCTTAGTCTACTTCAGCAGATTGGCAATTCATACAAATTTCAATTACCAGTCATTTTGCCAGGAACCTGCTTGAATGCAAACTTTGTGGGAACTATCGGATGTAATGCCAGAGTTTTTTCTTCGAATTGTATAAGAGCAGAAATTCTACATGACGAACAATGTGGTCAATACGATTCAGCGTTTGATACTAGACAAGTACTAATACTTGGAAGGTGCATAAATGATACTGTTGAATTTGTGGTTAAGAACAATAGTGTAATTAACGAAAGTTATGGTTTTTATAAGATTTGGCAAGATGGAATAAGTATACAATTAGACACGTTCCGAATTTCACCAGGCGATAGCATTATTTTACTTGAATTCGCAGGGAGCAGCACAATCAGGCTTCAATTATTTTTCTTTAATCCAGCTACTGTAACTTTTTTTGAAGGGGCACAGTTGTCGATCGAAGGATGTTTTTCGTCAGCGTCAACAGGATTTGTAAACCAACTGCCAACAAATTTATATCATGATAAATTCGATGAAGTATGCAGTGTAATTACTGGCCCTATTGACCCCAATGATAAATCTGTTCTACCAGTTGGCATAGGCTTTGATCATAGCGTAAAGAAAAGTGATATTCTAACGTATAAAATTCGCTTTCAGAATGTTGGAAATGATACTGCATTTTCAGTGTTGATCCGAGACACTATTTCGGAGGATTTGGATATTTCATCCATTTATAGTGGGGCTAGTTCCCATGAGTACGAGTTCAATATTTATGGAGACCGTATTGCAGAATGGTTCTTTCCAAATATTAATTTACCAGACAGCTTTATTAATGAACAAGAAAGCAATGGATTTGTAGACTTTGATATTAGGCCTAGAAATACTATTAGTGCAGGCAGCTTCATACGAAACAAAGCAGAAATATATTTTGACTTTAATGAGCCTGTGATAACCAATTCTACAGAAAATAAAATATGTGATTCATTGACATCAAGTTTTACATTTTTGACTGCAGGATCAAATATTAATTTCAATAATAATTCTGTAAATGCATCAGTCTGCCTTTGGAACTTTGGCGATAATCAAACAGATACATCTTTTAACCCTGTTCACTCATATACACATAATGGTATATATAATGTTTGCTTGGTGTCAGGAAACGATTGTGATAATGCAGTGTCATGCACTGCGATCAATATCACAAATGTAGGAATAGTTGACGAGGGCATAAAAAGTTTTTCTATTTCCCCAAATCCCGCAAATGACGAGCTTTATATTTTGGCAAGAAGTAAGAAATTTGAAAGTTTAAATTATTGTATTTTCAATACTGCTGGTAGTGTTGTGAAGAGTGGAGTGACTCATGGTCAGTTGATTAAATTATCTAATTTATCTCCACAGTTATATTGGATTCAAATTAATGCCGGAGATAAAGTTGAATATTATAAATTTGTTGTTGTTAGATGATGAATAAGTGGAAATATGGGTGTTCAATAACTATTCAGAAATGAAATTATGCAACAGCTAAATTCACTCTTAGCTAAATTCATTAAGGAGTATCCAGATTTAATGCTTCATTCGCCAGTCATTGACATCTATGAACCACTGGATAACGAAGGCAAGCCTACAGGAAAGATAAATATTGATGTCAAGCATCCCTTCGTATTTAACATTCGGCGAATTCCCAAAACCTTCAAGGGTATTGAAGTGAAGGACATCACAGTTGGAAAGGTTCCGAAGGAATTTGCTGGCAGCAACCTGGCGCTACCCTGGTTCGAGATATTCTCACCGGAGAACTATGTCCGCTTTGTTGACAAAAATATAAAAGCTATTTGTGAACGGTTGAAGGAACCTAAGTGGTCAAAGACCGAAGTGCTGGATGCCCTCACCGGAGGCTTCCGGAAGTACGAGCTAAAATGTAAAAAAGCCAAGCGTGAAATGTTAGTCGCACACGTTGATGAAGTGGCTTTCTTCAAGCAGTTGTTGAAGGACACTCAAGCCGTATTCATCAAATCTGATGTCCAAAAACAGTACGGCCAGGGCTGGGGATATTCTGTCCTTGCCACGAGTATATTCAAGGGGACGCCACTCATCGTTGGTTTCAATTGGGGGGCAGCGAAAGGGACTACATACGAGAAGCAGTCTGATTATCCGCTCCGGATGTTCCAGAGCAACTACAACGATCTCGGCTCGTTGAAGAGGACGGTTCACTTTTTCGAGGAATACTATCCGGATGCCCTACACGGCATGCAGACGAACTATTGCTTTTTCCGGACAGAGAATGAATCTCTGATTTCTCAGGCCGATCTTGACTCGTGCCGGGATCTGTTCTTTCGATTGGTTGAATATGCAGAGCCGTCATGCATCATTTCGTTTTCGAGCAAATTGCGCGACCACCTGCTTGGGAACAAATTGATTGATAATGACAGATCGAAAGAAGTTGATTCAAAGGGAAAGAAGTTCTCTGCCATTAAAGGCCGCATGCGAATGGGAACCAAAAAGGACATTCCATTTTTCTACCTGCCGCACCCGATGGCAAAAGTGAGTGGTGATGCAAGGAAACGGCTGTGGGAATTTTGTTTTACAAATATGGATTAGTTAAATCACAAATATGGGAAAGGCCAAAGTGTTTATCGTTAAGCATGAGTCACAGGCGAAGTACAACGTCTTTTTCGTCGAACATGTAAGCCAGGAAAAGAACATACAAATAATCAGTCCCAGTGAACTGGTGAAGTTTGAGTTGCGGCAGAGGTAAAGGTTTTCATTGTCAATCATGCCAGCCAGGCTGATATAATAATTACGAGGAAGAAATTTCCGTGATAATTTTAACCATCGAGTAACTTTAGTGTAGATATTGTACCGTATGTCGCGCTTCAAAAAGAGACCTAAGATCTTCCATGTTCCTGATACAAAGGAAATATTCATGAGCTTGTCTTCGATGCCGAGTTGGTCGGAAATATTATTATTGACATATCCTGAAAAACCGTATTCGAAATTTTTGAAACACTTGTTGTCTGTTAAGTTTTACATTGAAGATGAAATGAGATTCAAAATTAAAGAGGTGGCAAAAGATGCAAAGATCCAGCCTCAGAAAGCTACAAAATGGATCAAGCAGATCTACGAGGAAATTATTGCGCTGAATATGGAGAGTCCACAGTTGTTCCGTAAGGGTGGAACGACTGTATTCATAAGCATGAAATACTTTGACGATTCACTTAATTTGAACATTTCACTTAGTAAACTTCCCCGAATCCACGAGAACATCGAGTTCCCATTTGCGAAAGCAAAGGTGGGAACATCTCGCTTTTGGGTAAAGAATATAGAATATTCTATAAATGATGAAGAAACAGAAATATGGGTCGCAACAGAAGGTGGGATACACAACAAATACAGAGAGTTCATTTTGGATAGAGCTCTGTTCAATCATCGGTTGGGATTTATGGATGAGTACCACATGGGTGCGTCGCAACTGGATGAAGAATTAAAAAGGATATACCGAGAATAGTGAATAATTTGATACATATGGAACGGGCAAACATTGTTGTAATAAGCTGGCAAAATATCAAACGCCCATATAATTCATGTTTTTGATTGATGAGTCGACAACTTTTAACCCCCGCTTTAATTCAACATGTACTGAAACGGGCTGCGAATCCGATCTAGCGTAAGGGTGGAGTTGTCTCTGCATTTGCAATGAATTGGGTGAGTGTTATAAAAGTTTCGTACCCGACAGGGTTAATTCATTTCAATGGGAACAGCGATACAGGCTGGCAGCACATTCTTGATCGACATAACTTATATTCGGATCATAATTATTTTGGTGTTGGTGCTATTGGTAATCCATCGAAGTTCAACGGAAATGTTGTTCCAATTATAGATTTTGTTAGTGTAGCAGACGATGTGTTTCTGAATGGGATTAAAGACGAAAAGTTACATCCTGATATTGTGTTGTTTGATAAATACAAAGGTAAATCGAGTAGATATACAAATTCGAATGGGACCTCCAATTTCACTTCATTTGAAGCCATTAAGCCTCATTTCGAGGAATGAGGCTTTTTTGTTTTCATTAGGAGGCGTTAGGGCTCGTTAGGACGCGGGATTGATTCGCTCACGTTTCGCTAAGAGGGTTTTGGGTGTTTCGCTAGAGAGTGGTGTCTGCGGAAAACGATATTTGATTTACTGGGCGATTGAATTGCAATTGAACAATATTTTTGAGAAATTACGATAGCATAAATGATAAGGTTGAATAGCTCTTTTTTTTGCTATTGGCCTGTACTGTTTCTGTTAGTTTCTGTTCAACTAGCATCACTGTTTTAGAGTAAATTATAATTATTATGACCGAAACAATAAAAACATTTCTTGTAGGTGTAGGAGGTACTGCAATCGGAATTTTATTAGGTGCAGGAAATCAATGGTTTTTTACTCGTAGAGCTGAAAAGCGCGAGATACAGCGACTTCTGATTAGTTTGTATGGTGAAGCAGAAGGTAAATGCTTAGTAATTCAGAATTGTGCAAGGGAAATGACTATGGCCCACTGGACCTTAGTTCATCGGAAATGGCAGGATAAAAACAATTTAGTAGAACTTCCACAAGGGAACAACATTAGACAGGAGTTTAGTGAAACTATTTTACTGAACAAGATGCGACAAGAGGTTGATGTTTTTAAAACCCAAGTTAGTATGCTTCGAACTCTTGTTTCACAATTCTCTGCAATTTGTGGTGATGAAATAGTTATGGAGAAATATTTCGCAATCCAAAATTATGACTCTTTGATTTATGACCCAATCGTAAGCATGGAAGAAACGGAATATCGAAATAATTTGTTCAATCGATTGCCTGAAGTACTAAACGCGGTTAATAATTCCTTTGGTAAAATTTCCGATGAATTATTTCTAAGAATGCAATCACACATTAAAAAAAAAAGAAAAAAGATGTCTAAGGAGATTCAAGCGCATTTGGAAAAAATTGAACAGGAATTACAAATTGCAATTCGATTAAAGGATGTGAAAACGGAGCAACTGCTACGAATGAATATTGAATATTTGGAAAATTTAGACGAGCAAAAAATTGTTGATGTAACTCCAATTTTACATAAGTTAGATGAACTTGATTTGCAAAAGGATCCTTATAAAGAAGCGGTTAAGCTGATTAAGCAAATAGGGAAAGTACCTATGATGATAAAATTTCTCCATCCAGGTGAAATAATTATCCGTGCAAGACCAATTGAACGTGGGCAATCTAGTTTTAGCAAAACTACAGAGTTGTCATTTAAACCTCAAGAATTCAATAAGACATATCAGCGAGCCAGTACCCCATACAGAACAATGTTTTACGGCAGTTTTACTGACGAAAAAAAGGAAAACTATACTTTATCGGAAAATAGATTTACCGGTACCCTTGAGTCAATGCGTTGGCTTGTCGATGAAACTACCAATCGAAAACAAAGAATAGCGTATGGAAGATGGGACGTTACTTCTACTTTGAAACTTGCTGTAATTCTTGGCGAGAAAGACAAGAAAAGCAAAAACCCAATAATGCTTGAGATGTATGAAGAATTCCAAAAATTTATTAGTTGGTTACCTGAGCAGATTAAGAAAAATGCAGTTGCAATTGCTGATTTTTTTTCAAGAAAATTTTCCGACCCAACTCCTGATGCTGACAAGCACTATTTATATATGCTTTCTGCCATGTGGGCAGAAGCATGTGTCGATGCAGGAGCTGATGGTGTGTTCTATCCTAGTGTTAGAACGGAAGGTGATGGAATATGTGTCGCAATTACTCCAGATTCGTGTAAAAAGTTGAATCTATCAGTTGCGGGTGAAGGGATTATTTATAAAAAAGCTAAGCATGTTTTAATGAACAATGAATTATTCTCAATTGTTCAAAATGGAGAAACTACATTTAAAATGGTACCAGTTGATCCAGCTTGGAAAGCAACACCTTCCCAGATTCTAGAGAAACTGCAAACAGATTCCATTGATGATTTAGAAGATTGGCTTTAGTTCAGTTTTCTAACTCCGTTTCTCTATTGGTTTTCTTCTATCGAGGGTATGAGTGAGCGCTACTTGTAGATTTAAGCAAAATTTCAACACCGGTTTAAAATGAACATTACTTACATCTTTAACCAAGACTCAGAAAGAAGGCATTTAAAAGCCTGGTTGAAGCATCACTATCCAAAGCCACGTTTGATCGATGGCAAGCCATTGATTGTGGCACCTTCAAAAATGACCGAAAAATATAGTAGTTTAATCGGCACTTCTTTTGATTATCTATTTCGTTTCAAAATTGAAAGTCAAAATATAAACAGAGTAGTGAAAAGAGAGAAATGGGTCGCGGAAACCGCATTTGAAATATTAACGAATATTAAAAACGATAGAGAAGACTCCAGCTTGATTAAATTGAATTCGCTTTCGGGGATGCCTTATCATCCTTTTGCAAGTAAGTCCCAAAAAGAAACAATATTTTTTCTTGAGCACATAAAAGGTAAACTTGAACTTGCGAAAGAAAACTACTCTAGTTTTATCTACGATGGTATATTGACCAATGAAATAGTGGAAACTTGTATATTTCTAGGCAAACTCGATGTATACAAAAGATGTTTTAAATTACCAGAGGACATTACAAAAAAACCTTCAAAATATGTTATTGAAGAAATAAAACAATTGTACTCAGCCACCGACTGGAAATATTTTAAAGCTAAAAAGCATTGCTTCCTCAATCCATCACTTGGAAGTTCGAAGTCAGTGGTAAGTGGAGATGCTGATTTAATAATTGATGATATACTAATTGATCTTAAGACTAGTAAAACGTTAGAATTAAAACGCGGAGTACTTAATCAATTACTCGGTTATTATTTTCTTAGCCTCATCCACCCACAACTTAAAAAGGAAGGGGTCAGCATTTGCAAAATTGGAATTTATTTGGCCAGATTCAATTATCTAATTGTGATTCCGATTTCCGATTTTCATGATATGAAAAAGGTAGCTAAGCAAAAACGAGAATTTTTTCGATTAGTCAATGATCCATCGCTTGAATTGATTTAACAAGGATTAAAGGTAATTTCAGTATGACTTTAGTATGTTTATCTAAATATTGAAAATGAGGCTACTTAGACGAATCGACAATTTTTCTTCGGGACAAATTAAGCTAATCCATGTAAATAGGCGATTTGAATTCTTTCAACACTACTGGTCTACCTTCAATAATGAAAGAAATGAATTATTTATTGATGATGTAAGACATGAATCACACAGATCTCTTTTCATAAAGATTCAGAATCAATTAGATCACAATTCCGAGCATTCATACAAATGGATAAATTATTTTCTTTTGGATCATCCATTATTTAAACGCTCTAATATAGTTGCAAGAAGAGCATCAATTCAAAATCATATTGCACAAATAAATTTATATATCAAGCCAAATGGAAACGAAGTCTATTATACAAGAAATAAAAATTACCTTAAACATAAGAAGCAGATTGTTTTTCATATTGGTAAATTAAAGAATCTAATTCTAAATAAACATCTGTATAGCAAACTAATAGCTAATTATTTAGTTCGTGTTTTATCAGACAACTCTCAGCCTAATCAGACAGATTATGACAATATAAAATTTCTTGTCAATGCGTTTATTGTTGAGCTTTTCCATTTTGGATATGATTTTGAGTATATCAAGAAAATACCGGATATTCTATTATTCAGTGACCTTTTAAATGAGTTTCCCTTTGAAAAAACAATTTCTGACTTCCTTGGAGACAAAACCAAATATCAAGAATATTTAAAATCCGAAAAGAAATCTATGACCATGGAAAAGATTCTCAATGGTCTAACCAACTTGATCAATCGACCAATGAAAGATGGTTATCTAGTTTTTAAAATCGACGATCTTTCCCTTCAGAATCCGAACCCAATTCAAATATGTAATGTCGTCTTCTATAATCCTCATATTTCTTCAATGCTAAACTTGGACTCATTATCCGAATTGAATGTTATGCAGCATAAACGTGTTGAGTATTTTTATGCAAAACAAGACGAAGCAGTTTTAACTAACATCGAAAAGGAATCACAATGCAATGCTATAATCAAAGTAAAATTTCGACCTGTAGTTGCAAGTAAAAATACAGACTCATTTTACAAGGCATATTTAGAAGTAGATAAATCACTTTCAATTTTGAATCATATTATTAATACCCATGAAACGGGCCATAAAAAAAACGGAAAGCTGGACATTAAAAAGCACTTTTATTTACATGACAATAAACGATTAGCAGGTTACAATACAGAAATATTTTGGGATAATCCGAAACAAGTGAACATAACAGAAGAAAATGATATTAAGTTCTTAAACAATGAGCTCGATTTTTTGAATAGCCTAAATTTAGATTCAAATCTAGGAAAAAGATTGTTTGACATAATATGTGTAAGAAATAAACTTAAGCAAAGTGATGAGCTATTTAATTTTAAAGATTTATGGATCACTTGGGAAAGTTTAATCAAGCGCGAAGAACTCAAATCGCTTGCAAAAGAATGTTATTATATCAAGTATAATATCAATTTAATAACCTCAGTCAAAATCTACCTATCTTCAATTTTGAAAGCAGACGAGCATTTTTTCTCTCCAACAGAATACTATCTTTTGTCTAAATTCGATTACAATAATATGTCTTTGGAAATAGAACCATTTAAAAAGATTGCTACATTAAAATTCTCAAAAGAGTATAAGACTTTAAAGCAATTATTGCCAATAAAAATTATCGAGGACATTGTTGATAAAATAGAAGAATTCATAACTGACAAGGTTTCTTTTTTTAAAAAAGTTGACAAATGGATAGATAATACTATTGATGAAGTTTATATTGAAAGGAATATGGAAGTTCACAGTGGTATTCAAAATGAATTAAGCAAAATAAAACTAAGGAATGATTTTATCGAGATTAGCGATACTGTTTTTGGATTCCTTACCCAATTTGCTGACAAACGTGACAAGAACAGTTTGTCAGGAACGATAGCAAAAATCAAGACTCGCAGGAAGAAAATCTAAGATTTTATTAAATATCAGTTCCCCTTACCAACAATTCGCACTCGATAACTACATCCAACTTCCCAACTAACCCATTGCACCCGTCAGCCCACCCATGTATTCTCGCAGGAAAAAAGACATGGACGCATTCGAACAAATCATTGGCCAGCTTCTGGTAGAAGAAAAGTATTGGGTCAGACATTCCGTTAAGATCGATCTCACTCCTGACGAGAAAAGAAGCATCAACAAACCATCCACGCCAAGGCCTGAGATTGATATTGTAGCATACAACACAACAACAGATACAATCTTCCTGCTTGAGGCGAAGTCTTACCTCGATAGCCCCGGTGTTGTTTTTGAGCATGTAGCCATTCAACAGGATGAACAATCAGGCCGGTACAAATTACTTACGGCAAAGAACTACCGGGAAACACTGGCGAAACGGCTGCACAAGGATTGGTGCAGATCCGGTCATATCCTGAAAAGTACAAGGATTTCATTTGGGCTCATTGCCGGAAAGGTTTACCGGAATAGAGAAGATGAACTCCGTAAATATTTCGAAAAGCGAGGTTGGTTGTTCTGGGGGCCGGCAGAAATCAAGAGCCGGATTCTACGGCTTTCTGAAAATGGTTATGAGAATAATCCAGTAACTATTGCAGCTAAGATTCTGATTAGGTAAATTTGAGCTTTAAAGTTTTGTTAAACTTAATAAAGGTATTGAACTGGTTCAAAATAAACCCTGCCGAAAAAGGCTTGGCAGGAATCGTCTAGGGATTGCTCAGGAATAGATTGTCGGTGCATTGAAAGCTATTGTTTAATTCGACTTACTTAGGATTATTAGTTCGTGTATGAAAAATGATGAAGTAAAATTATTTGGTCTTTTGATAATTGAATCTCTTCGTGAAGAGGATCAGAAAACCGGAGAGATATTATATCAGGAGGTGATTAAATATAAAAAATTTCAGGAACCAAACCTTTCAGCTTTTTTTTATCGGATAAATTCCAAAAGTGAATTCTTTAAATTATTAAGTGATACTATTGAAAAAATCCAAAACGACAAGTTCTTTCCTGTTTTACATATCGAAGCTCATGGTTCAACTGATGGGATTCAATTGACATCAAACGAAATTATCACATGGGATGAAATCGTTCCTTATTTCCAGAAAATCAATTTACTCCTGAGCAATCTGTTAGTAATTAATTTGGGGGTTTGTTACGGCATATCTTTGATAAGCAAAATCGATCCAGAAGATAGAGCTCCTTTTAGAGCACTAGTTGGGGCAACAAAAGAAATTCGCGAAACAGAAATACTTGTTGCCTTTGAAGCATTTTATGATAAGTTATTCTTTTCATTTGATTTTGAAAGTTGCTTGAAATTAATGAATCAAAGTATAGATTCTAAGATCGACATCTTTTTTTTAATTACAGGTGAATATTGCTTTGATCAAATGGTTAATCCTGACAGAGATCCCACTAATTTTCAGAAAATCGTTTCTAAGCATACCCTCGAACAAAAATTAAATAATAAAAAATATGCAAGCACCTCTATTGAAGAGGTAAAATTTATTGTCGAAAATGAAATTAGAGGTTTTTTACTTGAAGCAAAAGAAAAGAAAGATTACTACTTAATGAAAGATATTACTGACTAAATTTATGGAGAGGTTAAATTACTTTAAAGGTTCAGATGAAAATGATTTAACTCGAGCATATCTGGTATTACTAAAACATTCAAGCAATGTTTTCTTTACCTTTTTTGAATATTGCCGTCGCAAGCATGTGACTACAAAAAACGAACTTCCGATTTCTATTATTGATTACTTATCCGAAGGATGGAATATCGCAACTCAAAAAGGAAATTCTATTATAAGTACAAATTTTCTATTGTCCGTACTAATAACCGATAATGAAATCCAACAAGGGTCAATAATAGAATCGAGCGATAGGATAGCAATTTATGATGGAATAATAACTTTCGGAGAATCATTAACGGTAGTGATTGAAAATAAACCAAGGTCGTCTAAAGTTTGGATACAACAGCTTAATCCTTCAAGACACAACTTATCAAATGATACAACTATATATTCCAATCCCGCAATTTTGGAATGGAAAGAAATTGTTAAACAACTTTCGCATTTAATTTCAATCCCGATAATCTCAGGGTATGAGAAATTAATGATCGATGATTTTCTAAATTACGTTGATGAATACTTTCCATTTTTGAATCCGTATGATAAATTTCATGAATGCAAAGGAAATATGGAATTGTTGTATAGACGAATTCATAATCTTTTGAAATCGATAGCATTTGATGAGTCTAAAGTATCATATCAAAAGGGTTGGGGTTACAATATAGATTTACCGTATAAACAAATTAGAAAAGTGGGTCTGATACTTGAAAAGGATGATAAAGGTTGGTGGTTAAATCTTAGCTTGTTTTTTGGGAATACTCAAAGTCAAGCTATTTCTTTTTATAACTCTAGACCAGACATAAGTACTTTGAATAAAGATGAATGGGATTTATACCCGGATTTTCATTTATCATTTAAGAATTCCAATTTGCTTTGGCTAAAATCCAAAGAGGACCCAAATCACTATATTGAGTTTTGGAAAAACAATATTAATGAAATCTATCAACAACAAAGGAACGATATAGAAGGATATATTGATTGGTTGTCCAATGAAAATATTATCGATAAATCAAGAGAATTCGAAGAAAACTTAAAAACTAAGTTTTACAATTCTAAAATGCAAACATTAAATGTTTGTCCGGGATTTGGAATAATCTGCACCATTACCTCGGCAAAGGCAGAAACTTTAGACAAGACAGGAGAATTGGAAATTTATTTAAAAAAGAAAATATTCGAAGGTTTATCGATTATTGGAATTGAGGGTAATGAGGTGATAAAACCTGTTTAGAATTAATTGCTTATTATCTTTTTTACTTTCACGATTGTGTTGCGACTTAATCCATGAAGCTTGGCGCACTGAGAAAGCGAATGACCATTCTTTAAGTCAAGAATTAGCTTTTTATATTTTATTCTAACTGTTTCTACAGGTACAGTACCTTTAGGTCTTCCAATTAATTTGCCTTTTCTTTTTGCTTCATTAATTCCAGACTTAACACGTTCAGACAATATCCGCTTCTCTTCTTGCGCTAGCTCACTGTAAATAGCAATAATAATATTAGTAACAAAACTTTCATTTCCGTTTTCGTCAATTGATTCAAGACCTCCTAGATTTTTAAATACCAAAGCGATCTTCTTCCGGTGAAGTTGGTCGATGGTGGCCCTAATGTCTCTTGCGTTACGGCCGATCCGGCTGATCTCTGAGACTACCACCTTGTCGAACTCTCTCTTATAGGCTGATGCCAGGAGCTCCTGTAGGTCATTCCTGTCCTGGAAGGTCTTCGTACCGGTGATCTTGGTGGCGATCACCCTGGTGATATTGTATCCCTTCTGGCCACAGTACTCTGTCAGCTCGGAGATCTGGCGGTCGTAGTCCTGCTTCTCGGTGGAAACGCGGATGAAGAGGCAGGCTCTGGTTGGCTGGTGCATATTAATCAAGTGATTTTCGTGAACTGTTTTCTTTTCGCATTTAGTTCGCTTTCTGTCCTCCTGTGCGGGCACTTTTTGGACAGGTTTATTTTGAACCGGCACAGACGAATATAGCCGTTCCGGGGACAGAGGAAACGGTGGGTTTTCGTGTCTGGACAAATTGTCAAGTGTTCTTTCTTTGATGGATTATAATATAGAAGGGGTTCCGGAATTAGTTCCGGAACCCCTTCTCAACCTTGGTTCATTTGAACTCAGGTCAGTTGCACCTATGCTAATTCACCACAATCACAAAACCTTCCATACCCGCAAGCTGCCGTCGGGCAGGGTGCGGGTACGAAAACTCTGTCCTGGATTCTTCCGCTTGTGCTGGCCTACTAGTGCACGCACGTGTTTTCGCACGTCTGCCGGTGCCTCGAAGGAGTCATTCGGCTGCATCATGTCAAGGGCATTTCGGTAGTTTGACATGTCCTGGCGCGGTGCAGGCAGCGGGATCTGTTTTTCGATTTTTACATCCATCTCTTTATGGGTCTTATTACTTGTTACATACCCGACTTCCGGCGGGCTGTGATGTACTATATATACAGGCGGATTATAATTTGTTTCGCCCTACTGGTTCGGTTCCCGATTTTCTTTCCATGGGACTGCCCTTTTAAAATTTCCTGTGAAACAAAAATGTACCTGTGAATATAATGGACAGTTGCGCAAAAGAATAAAGATGCACTTGCGCGCTTCCACTGTGATAAAAAAATATACACTCGTATGAGCCGTGAGATAATTTATGTCCAGGATGAAGAGAGGATTTGCCGCTTAGAAAAAAAGATCGACGAGCTGATCGAGCGGGTCAAGAAGCTAAGCCTTGATGATAGAGGGGTGGGCGACTGGCTCACTCAGGAAGACGCCCTCAACTTAACAGGCCTTGGCAGGACCAAGCTGTACGAGCTGCGCAAGGACGGAAGGATAAGGAGTTCGCACCTTGAAGGCAAGGCGGTCTTCTATCGAAGATCAGATATTGAAGCATTGTTAAATCAAAATGAAAAATAAAAAAAGATGACAGACACATTCTACTCGATCAAGTTTTTCCTTAATACGCGAAATGTTGAGGGTGAAGAGAAGGCACCCTTGTGCATGCGCATCATCGCAGGACGTAAGAAGGCAGAGCTCTTCCTGAACCAACTTATTGAACCAAAGTCATGGGACGAGCGGAAAGAACGAGTGATCGCAAAGACCTTAGCGGAAGCGCACCTAAATCACCAGCTAGTCGACATCGAAAACCGAATTCACAAAATTTGCCAGGAATTGGAAGAGGAAGGAATAGTTCTGAATGCCAAGAACATCATGGATGTCTATCGAGGTAAAAAGTTGCCGGGAAAGATGACGCTTTTAAAGTTCGTGGATCAGTTCATCGCCGAGATCGAAGCGAAGCCACTAGAGTACAAAGCGCCGACCATTGCTCATTACCATACGACTCGTATGCACTTGGTGAATTACTTCAAATCTCATGGCAAGGAAGACATGGTGCTGGACAAGTTCCGCAGGGCTGATGTCGATGGTTTCGAGCACTATCTTCTTACGTCGATTCATCCTGTTCTAAATAAAGCTATGAGTCGGAATTCCGCGAACCGGTATCTTAAGCACTTGAAGACTATGCTGAAGAACGCGATCCGTAAAGAGGTCATCAAGCGCAATCCTTTTTCAGGTATCAAATTAAAAACTGTTGCCACTAATAAAGTTTTCCTCGATGCGGATGAGATCAGGGCTTTGGTCACTCATCCACTGGGAGACAACGAGAGTCTGAAACGAGCCAGGGATATTTTTCTTTTTTCCGTCTACACTGGCCTACGGCATTCCGATGTCCTCAGCTTAAAATCCGAGAACATCCGTAAGGACGAAAGCGGAAGACTCTGGATAGTAACCGAGCAAGTGAAGACCAACGATCCCATTCAAGTTCCAATGTTGGAGCCCGCCAGAGCGATCTACGATAAGTATGAGAAGAACCGACTGGCAACCGGATACGTATTACCAAGGCGCTGCAACCAGGCCGTGAACACGTCATTGAAAGTAATAGCTCGCCTCGTCGGTATCCGCCCGATCACCCACCACTGTGCGCGACACACGTTCGCTACAACAGTGCTCTTGGAGAATGGAGTTGATTTGAAAACAGTGAGCAGATACCTTGGACACAAATCGGTGAAATCAACGGAAGTGTATGCGAAGATTACGAAGCATAGATTGGAAGAGGTGGCAAGGGAAATAGAGAGTAAGCTGTCTGGGCGGATATGAAATTTCAGACACACCTTTTAAAGATAATTCAATCTTCGAATCTACAAATCATTAATTTTCAAGTAGCTGGAATAGGGACGATTTATCAAAAAGACGAAGTACCGCCTTTAGGCTTGCAATTTGATGCTGTAGCTAAGTTGTGTGAACTGGTTAAGGTGTGACCGTAAAAACAAACGTTCCTTTAAAAGAGCTTTTTAAAATAAAACACCATTAACATAGGCGAAATTCGGTTTTTTTCATACTTTGTCAGGCATAAAACAGTGTATAAGCTGATGAATTTGAACGAAAGTTAGGTGAGTTTCTATTTAAAACACAGCTTTCAGAGCATAAGGTTCTCGGATACATTCTTCCTATATTAAAAGAACTGAGGTCATTAATTCCCGCAACTATTCCTCAACGCAGCCAAAATCTTGGTAAAAGAGTTTTATATACAATGCTGCTCATCGAAGTAGGAAAGTAACCAATGGTCAATAGAAAGAAATACGCATTCTCTTTCACCGGGGCTTCGGTCTTATTCCCGGAAACAATAACCATTGCCGAAATTTATTCTAAGTTCTATGACTGGGAAAAGACTAAAGCCAAAATTATTGAAGGCAATCTGCTAAACAAAATCAAGGGAGCTACTTTTGAAAGAGAGTTTAGGGAATTAAAAAAAAGAATAAGTGTTCTCAGTCAACAACAACTAAATATTATCTGTCATGGTGATCGGGATGAAGCATTAGCAATAGTACTGCTTTCAATTTTTAAGACATATACATTCCTGTTTGACTTTTCTGTTGAAGTTCTCAGAAATAAATTACTACAATTCGATCATTCACTGACTGAAACAGATTATAATAAGTTCATTTCAGTTAAATCGAATACACACAACGAGCTAAATGATTTAACGGAATTAACATTGGATAAAATCAAACAAAGAACATTTACAATATTTGAACAAACCGGACTCTTGAATAATTTTAAAGACAAAATTATCATCCGTCCTCACATCAGTGAAAGAGTGTATATGTCTATTATCGAAGATGACATAAATAATCTGAGAGGTTTCATGTTCTCAGATTCAGAATTAAAATCCGCAGTTAACTTAATTACAAAGTGAGCAATTCTCAAAAGGATATTCCCAAACTGTTCGATAATCTTTACAGGATTTTCTCAAGCCCGCGTTTTCTTAAGAACGAAGGTTTAGGCGGCGAGATTCCTTTTTATATCCAACCGTTTTTACCGCAATTCCAAGTAGAAGTAGACAAACAAACCATACATCTTATTAAAAGATTGGGGACTGAAGGAGTAGATGTCTTAGAAGTAGATCTATTCCGGTTATGTATTAAGATACTTAAAGAACAAGGTGTTTTTGAAATGTCGCTTAAAAGTGAACAGGAACAAACTAAGACGGATTTTCTTGAAGCTCTCAGAGGACCATTAAATATCGAAGAAGAAATAATCCCATTCTTAAAAAATGTAATTGAAAAAGAAAACAAGCAAATCGTATTTCTAACAGGCATTGGAGCAGTATTTCCGATTATTCGATCTCATACCATTTTAAATAATTTACAAAAATTGATTAAAACCATTCCTCTTGTTATGTTTTTTCCCGGAGATTATAATAATCTTTCTCTTTCAATTTTTGGAAAACTTACCGATGAGAACTATTACCGCGCACACAATTTGAACAATTATAAAATCTGAAAATGAAACAGCAGGATTTATATCTTAAAGATATAACAAGGCATATTGAAGGTGTAATCAAAGCTGACGATGAAGAATACATCATCGATGAAGTAAATGAATATGTCATTACACGTGAAATTGAAAAGCATTTAAGCTACTTCTTCTCTGAGTACATTAAAAAGAATTATAACGATAGTGTTTGGATTTCCGGTTTTTTCGGATCAGGTAAATCACATTTGCTTAAAATGCTTTCTCTAATACTTGAAAATAAGATTATCGGTGAAAGCAAGTGTGGTGAAATTTTCGCAGAAAAGATAAAGGATGATTTTGAACTTAATGATTCTATAAAGAAAGCGATTGCTATTCCCGCAAAGACTATTCTATTTAATATAGCACAAAAGGCTGATGGCATTGGTAAAATTAATGGCTCTGATCCCATTCTTTCTGTATTTGTAAAAGTTTTCAACGAATTTCTGGGGTATAGCGGCCAATCTCCTGCCATAGCTGAAATCGAACGTCATTTGGAAGATGACGGACTCTATGAGAAGTTCAAAACACTTTATCATATTGAAAATGGCAAAGACTGGTTCACCGGAAGAAAGCATGTATTGCTTAATAAAAATGAATTCGCTAAACCGTATGCGGCACTTAAAGGAATTTCTGTTGATGAAGCGAAAAAGTCATTTGATGATCTAAGAAACAACTTCAAACTTGACATTGCAAGTTTTGTCGAAATCATAAAGTCATATATTAATAAGCAACCTAAAAACTTTCGCCTTATTTTTTGTGTGGATGAAGTTGGTCAATTTATTGCCGAAGACGTTCGCTTAATGTTGAGTTTACAAACACTTGCGGAGACTCTTGCTGTGAGTTGCAAGGGACAAGCATTTTTATTTGTGACTTCTCAAAATGATTTGAATGCAACTATTGGGAATCTTGAGGCACAACAAGCACATGACTTTTCCAGAATTCAGGGGCGCTTTGTTATTAAACAGCCTTTGACGAGCGCAAATGCGGATGAGGTAATTCAAAAAAGATTACTCACCAAGAATGAGAAGGGCAATAAAGTGCTTAGCGCAATTTACGAAAAAGAAAAAAATAATCTACGGACGTTATTTGAATTCAACGACAGCTCGAAGCAATATACTTTTTATAAAAACGAAGAACACTTTCAACTTACTTATCCATTTATACCATACCAGTTCGATCTTTTCCAGGCTTCAATTAAAGCTCTTTCCGATCATAACGCCTTTGTTGGGAAACAACAATCAGTGGGTGAGCGATCCATGTTAGGAGTATTTCAACAGGTTGCAAAGTCGAATGCGAAAAAGGAACTCGGAACAACTGCTTGCTATTCCCAGATGTATGATGGCATTAGGGATATTTTGCAAAGCAATATCCAATCAGACATACTTCAGGCAGAAAAAAGTCTAGGTAGTGACTTAGGCGTGGAAATATTAAAGGCGCTTTTTCTTGTGAAGTATGTAAAGGGTTTTCATGCAACTGTAAAGAACATCACTACATTATTACTTCCAACTTTCGAAGTTGACCTGGCCGCGTTTCAGAAAAAAGTACAGGAAGCATTAAATCTTCTGGAAAGCCAAACATACGTACAGCGTGTGGCTGACAACTACGAATACCTCACTAATCAAGAAAAGGATGTAGAGAACGAAATTAAGAATACGGATATTGATCCAACAGCTCCCGGAAACTTATTGGCAGAATTACTATTTGATGATATACTTAAAGACGCTAAAGTTCGACTTGACACAAACAACCAACCTTACGAATTCGGGAAAAAGTTGGACGATAATGTTATTGGAAAGGATCGTGATTTTTTTGTCAACTTCATTACACCGCTCAATCCAAACGCTATTACTACTTCCAACGTTGCTATGAAATCCATTGGGAGCAACGACTTGGTCATTCATTTACCAGAGGATAAGAGATTGTTAAATGAATTGCGATTGCTTGAGAAAACTAAGAAGTATGTTCAGACTACAAATTCGCCAAACTTAGATCCTACAAAGCAGCGTATCCTCCAGGAAAAAGCTCAGCAGAACCAGGAAAGAAAGAGAATCCTGTTAAATCAGTTGAGGGAAATGATTGGAAATGCAAAGATGTATTTAAATGGTTCGGAGCTTATAGACATTTCATCAAAAGATCCGAAAACAAAAATCACGATTGGAGTGCAGCAGCTCATCAAGGTTATTTATACAAATCTTAAAATGCTGACTGTCGATTTTACAGAGGATCACCTTAAAAAAATTATTGAGAGCAAGGACGATGTTTTGTTTAAAGACAATCTTCATGAGGTTGAAACAGAAATTTTAAATAAAATCAGCCGGAATAGAAAAGCTCATGAACGATCAACTACAAAAAACCTGTTGGAGTTTTTTACAGCCCGGCCTTATGGCTGGTATCAGACCGCTATTCTTTGCATCATTGCAAAATTATACAAAAGAAATAAGATCAGTATTAGGCAGGATAGCAATGCACTGAACGATACCGAAGTTTATGAAGCACTTTCAAAGAATAACCAGTTCGCAAATACAATCATAGAGTTAGAGGAAGAAATTAGCAATTCATTCATTCAAAAGTTAAAATCTTTCCATCAGGATTATTTTAATGAGGCTAATCTTGGAAATGAACCAAAAGATATTTCACGATTGTTCAAACAGAGAATAACAAATGAGTTGCAGGATTTGAATACCATGTCTACTTTACGAAGCAGATTGGAATTTTTAAATGCTTTGGGTGAACCTATTTCAAGGATTAAATTACTTGTAGAAAAAGAACATCCATATTTTTTCACGTCTATTGAATTATTCCAGGACAACTTATTGGACGATAAAGAAAAAATAATCGATCCGATTAAGAAGTTCATGAATGGTGCTCAGAAGGATATTTTTGAAAACATACTTTATTACCTCGAAAGCAACAATGCGAATTTCAGTTACATCGAGAAGGCAGGCATAGAACGATTAATGCTGGTAAAGGAAAGTAAAACTCCTTATCTCGGTAATCTAATGCAGGAAGCAAAACAAGCTTTGGAGCAGGTGAAATCCGAATTAACCATTGTATTACAAGAAGAAAGAGGGAAGGCCATTGGTTTAATACAAGGTGCAATCGATAAAATAAAATCATTTGCTGATTTTAAAAAACTTGATAGCAAGCAACAATCCGAAATTCTCCTTCCACTTCAAAGTGAATTGATCGGGATTAACAATGAACGTTTCATAGGCAACATTCGCACGAGAGCAGGTTATGCTGCAAATGAAATTTATCAGAAGCAATTGGAGTTGATGTCTCTTATTGCAAATCCTTCCGCTCGAGCTGGTGATGTAAATGAAAAGCCGAAGATTACTTATGTGTCCAAGGACACTGTAAAAGTGACTTATACAAAACCGTCATTAGAAACAAAGGAAGATGTAGAAGAATATATCAAGGCATTGAAAGAACAGTATATAAAACTAATCGAAGAAAATAAACGCATATCGCTTTAATGAATACCAACACCCTCAAACGATTTGCAAAGGATGCACGCATAAAATTACTCGACCTCGTTGGCCGAAAAATGGAGTATGTGTTATCTCAGGATACAGCCGAGTTGCGGGGTAAGGTAGAACAGATTGAAAATTTAAGGAAGCAAATCAAACTGCATGGCCAATCACAGGTAATTGAAATTGTAGCTTACACCTGGTTTAATCGTTTCATGGCTTTACGTTTCATGGATGCCAATGGGTATACCAATCCAAAAATAGTTACTCCTGCACCAGGAAGTAGCATACCTGAAATATTGCAGGAAGCAAAGGCCGGTAATATTGATGCGCAGCTTCAGTTTGATCGCAAACGCTTTAATGATTTATTGGATGGTAAAACTTCTGTTGTGGATGCACAAACAGAAGCTTATAAGTTATTGCTCATTGCCACATGCAATTTTTGGAATACAGCAATGCCTTTTATGTTTGAGAAAATAAGTGATTATACTGAATTGTTATTGCCTGATGATCTGATAAGTGATTTCTCCATTGTAACAGACATACGTAATGGTATGACCGATGAGGACTGTAAACAAGAAGAACTCATCGGTTGGATTTACCAGTTTTATATTGCTGATAAAAAGGACGAAGTATTTGCGGGGCTTGCGAAGAACCAGAAAATAACTCCTGAAAATATTCCCGCTGCAACACAACTTTTCACGCCGCGATGGATCGTGCGCTATATGGTTGAAAATACTCTTGGCAAATTATGGATGACTTTTAAACCAGACAGCAAGCTGAGGGAACACATGCCTTATTATATTGAAAACCCCGAAGGAAATGAACAGGCTCCATTACCAGAAGGAATTACTGGAGTTGGCGACATTCGTTTTCTTGATCCATGTTTGGGAAGTGGACATGTTCTTGTATACGCATTTGAATTGTTTAGTAAAATTTATGAAGAAGAAGGATATGATAAAAATCTTATACCCTCTTTTATATTAGGACAGAATTTAATTGGTATTGATATTGACCAACGAGCAACACAGTTAGCGGCATTTGCTTTGACAATGAAGGCCCGTAGTTATTACTACAGTTTTTTAAAAAAGTCAATGTTTCCTCAGGTAATAGATTTGGAAAATATTTCTGAAGAAATTATTAAAGAATCATTGTCATTGCCAATCACTGTAAATGGAAAGAATATTTACGATTATAGAGATCTTAGTCTATTTCTGTTAACTGAAGTGGAAAATTTTGGATCTCTTATTCAAATTTACCCCGAAGAAATTGATGCTATTCACATCCATAATGGAAGTATTTTCGAACGGCAACAAGAAAAATTAAAGCATCAAGTTGAATTTCTTTCTCGGAAATATCATTGTGTTGTTACGAATCCGCCTTATATGGGTAGTAAAGGGATGAACGATCAGTTAAGAAGATTTATTGAAGAACATTATAACAGGAGTAAAGCTGATTTAATGACATGTTTTATGGAAAGATGTGGCGCTTTTATTCTTAATAACTGTTCTTATGGAATGATAAACTTACCATCATGGTTATTTCTAAGTTCATTTCAAAAATTAAGGAAGGAGATACTTTCAAATTTTCATATAGAAAGTTTATTGCACATGGGTCGAGGTATTTTTGGTATTGATTTTGGTTCAACAGCTTTTATTATTTCAAAAAACAAGTCAAATAAAAAAGGAGTTTACTTTAGATTACACCAAAGAAATTTTCAACATATCTATTTTCACCATATCGAACAATTATTCTTGAGAGCCAATGCGAACCAGTTTTTTAAATATGATTTTAAAAAATATCGTGATGATGACAGAATATTAAGAATACCCATTGAATCAAATGATAATGGAGTCAAATTGTTTTATTTGTCAAACCAACGAGATTTTGAAAACATTCCGGGAAGTCCAATTGGTTATTGGTTGAGCAACGCTTTTTTGGAGGCGTTCAAAAATGGAAGAAGGTTGGAAGAATATTATGAAAAAATAACTAAAGGTTCCTATACCGGTGATAATTCAAGATTTATTCGATACTGGTTTGAAATAAATTCTCAATCTTCTGATTGGCTCAGATATAATAAAGCAGGAGGAAGTAGAAAATGGTATGGCCTCGCAATGCATCTTATTTCATTGAAAAATGATTTAATCAGTTTCAAAGGTTCTGGACTTGGGCCATTTAAATATTTTAATAAACCACATTTTTCATGGAGTGGTTTAACAAGTGGCTCACCAGCTTTTAGATTGGAAGAGAATAATGTAGGATTTGATGATGTAAATCCATCTATAATTTCTGATACTCTTTACATGAATCATTTGGGATTTTTAAATAGTAATGTAGCTGAGATTATATTGCAACTTCTTAATCCAACATTGCATTATCAGATAGGAGATATTAAAAGCGTTCCAATTCTTCAGGCAGACACATTTGACGATTCAATTGTATTAAACAACATAGAAATTTCTAAAGAAGATTGGGATTCAAGAGAAACTTCATGGAATTTTGCCAGGAATGAATTAGTTAAGTATAATGCTAAAGCACTAAAATTAACTTTTGAAAAATATAAACTTTACTGGACAACACAATTTAGTAAAATGTGCAACAATGATGAAAAAATCAATAGTCATTTTATTGATATTTATGGTTTAAAAGATGAATTAAAGCCAGAAGTACAAAAGGAAAAGATAACTATTCTACAGGAAGAGGCAATAATAATAGATGGCGAGTTGTCTATAGAACCTCTTCCGGTTTTATTACAATTCCTCAGCTATTCTATTGGGTGTATATTCGGTCGATACAGCCTCGATAGCCCGGGATTAATCCTTGCAAATCTTAAAGAAACAGTTCAAGATTATTTAAAGAAAATACCCAATCCATCATTCTCTCCAGATGAAGACAACATCATTCCATTTTTAGAAGGAGAATATTTCACTGACGATGTTGTCGACAGATTTAAAGAGTTTATAAAAGTTGCTTTCGGTCTTGATCATTTTGAAGAAAACATTAAATTTATAGAAGATACAATTGGAAAGGACATCCGGAAGTACTTTATAAAAGATTTTTACAACGACCACATCAAACGTTATAAGAAGCGTCCAATTTATTGGATGTTCAGTTCTCCTAAAGGCAGTTTCAAGGCATTAATCTACATGCACCGTTACCGCTCTGATACTGTGAGCAAATTGCTTAATGATTATTTGCGCACCTACATTGCCAAATTGGAATCCGAAAAGCAAAGTTTTACACAAGCTACTATCAGTGAAAGTGCATCGGCACGCGAACGTACATTGGCTACAAAAAGAATTACAGAAATCGAAAGCATATTAAAAGAACTCAAAGAGTATGAACGTACATTGTATGAATTGGCTATGCAAAAAATCGAGATTGATTTGGATGATGGGGTGAAGGTGAATTACCAGAAGTTTAAAAGTGTATTGGTTCCTATTAAGGGATTGGAAAAGGAAGAAGAATAATCGATAGAATAATTTTGAGTGTTATTATCAATGGAGAAGAAGTCAAATTATACATTACCGGATATTGCAGGGTGGGCTGAACAAGGTTTAGTATCATTACCTTCAGTACAAAGAGGTTTTGTATGGCGTCCTTCTCAAATTGAGAATTTATGGGATTCATTACTTAGAGGTTATCCGATAGGTGCTTTTGTAATGTCTCCAAAAGAGAATAATGGATCTTTCGAAATGCTCGATGGACAGCAAAGGGCTACTTCTATCTGTCTTGGTTTCGGTAAAGAGACATTTAGGGATTCTCAGGATAAAATTAAAGTCTTTATAGATCTTGACAAACCGAAAGGTGATGATAACAGGAAATATATTTTCCGGGTTATTACCAGATCACATCCATGGGGTTATCAGAAAACAGATAACACGAAAACATTGATTTCTGAGAATATTAGAAAGGCGATGAATTTATATGGTGAAGAAGATCATCTTGAAGCAGACTTAGATAAATTCTTTCCTTACGATGCCTTCTTGCCAATACCTTTTAATTTGTTTATTGAAGCCGCAGTTAATAATGAAAATTTAGAGCAGCTATTACTCAAAATTGATAAAGAACCTACTTGGAAAAAAGTCGAGGACCTTTGGAATGAAAAAAATGAAAAAATCCGGAAGGAAATAAAAGAGAATGCAGAATCAAAAAGAGAGCTGCCACTACTATCTACTAAAGAGAAAATAGCAGAAAGAATAAATGAAATATTCATGTCTGTAAAAGACATGCTCAATCTGGAATCCGGTCAAAAGATACCGGCTTTATATTTAGATTTTGAAAAATTTAAAAAGGGACTTGATATTTCTCAACCCGATCAAAATATTATTACGGAACAAAGTGAAAATATTGAAGATTCCGATGACAATAATTCTTCAAATGATGAAATCGAAAACTTATTTATTAGATTAAATGCAGGTGGCACACCCTTACGAGGAGAAGAACTAAATTATTCTATACTTAAAGCGAATATTACTCCTGAGTTACAGAATGAAATTGAAGCTTCGTGTATGAGTCTGTTCAGACCTTCACGATTTATCACTATTGCTTTTAGATTATTTCAGAATTGGAAAAAACAGGAACAAAGTGATGCGCTAACAATGCGAATTAAACCAAAGCAATTTCAGAAAACTGTAACTGAAAATAAGAGCCTTGCCGAATTCTCTCAATTTTTGAAAGACACCTTTAGCAACAAAGCATATAATAGCAAGACATTGCTTCAATATGCAAAAAGTATATTAGAGTATAACGAAAAGTATAACAAGCACGGACTTCCTTATCTCATTACATCAAAAATTGCGTCTGATGCACCGGAAGTCATGTTTATGTTTCTATTCAGATTGATGATATGGAAAGATGAGTTTGAGTTTAATTCGGAACTTCACCGGAAAATGTTAGGAATGATTACTCTTTTTATGTGGTTTGGCAAAGGGGAAAAACAGAGGGATCATGCTAAATTGATTTCAAATATTTGGCCTGGGGCTAAACATTTAAATAGAGAATTGTTCTGGTCTTCCTCTACAGTTCAAAGAGCAATGCTCAATGATGCCTTAATTCCATTCCCTTCGTTCGATATGAAACATGACAGAAGGAGTTTGATTAAGATCAAGAAATATGCCTTAAGAAGCAATACTGATTTGAGAGTGAAATTTAATCAGGATACAAATTACGGCTCATTTTTAAATCAAATATTTTTCAAATACGATTTAGTTTTATATGCTCAGAGGCATTTTTTATCAAACGTATTTAAAGAAACGCAATACCATCTTGATGACACAAACGTTCCATTTGATTGGGATCACATATCACCACACAAATATGTATCAAAGAAGAAGGGAATACCGAAGATATTAAAGGATTGGTATGAATCTAATGGAAACTACAGGGCTTGGCCTTATTCTATGAATAGAATGGATCAGGATAATGTGCCGGCGTTTAAATTAGACCCATTAAATCAAGAGAATTTTAATGCTGACGGGAATGAGAGTTATGAAGTTGTAGAAAGAAGATGGAAGCCTTTTATGGAAAAGGAGAACATTCAAACATCACGTCAACTGAAACAGATACTGCTAGAGAAATCATTTTGTTCTAAGGAATGGGCGGATTGCAGATCCAAAAATATGAAGAGGAAAAATGAATGGGAGGATGTATCTAAATTAATTATAGATCGAAATTTATCTATTTGCAAAGAATGGTATAGTGAACTAAGAATTGATGATTTAATACCTCCTCAAAACGAATTCTTCTCAGCAATTATTGACAATAGGAAGTATGAGAAGAATAAAATGAAAAAAGAATTTGACTTTGAGGGTACTAATTGGGTAAGCAAGCCAATTTCGATTGGGAATTCAAAAGTCAGTTTTTTCATAATTTATAATGAAGATATGAATGAAACTCTTGATGAAGACTCAACCCTGTTTGGAATTTATCAAGCGGAGCCCAATGGTTTTATTAAATCAATAAAAATATCAGATAAGGATAAATATAGTTACGTAACAGATCGAAGTAATTACATGTTGGGATATTTCACTTTGATTTCTCATGACGAAGGTTCTTATATAAAGTTATTAAAAGACTTTAGTAACTGGTTAAAGACCTTCCCTAATCAGGAAATTATAAACCTTGTAACCCCATTTGCGAATTCAATTTCTGCAAAGTATAGAAATAAAATTTGGAAAAAGAATATGTAATATTAATTATAATAGATAGTTGTAGAAATTATGCTTTTTGAAATGACTGATAAAATTGTTGTTACTCTGGATAAACTTTTCCAGCAACATCGACTTGTTTTCTGGTATGATGATAAGGTAGAGATGAAGGAGTTGTTTGCAAGTCTTGAAATGCCAGATATAGAAAAGCTAACGATAGATAACAATGAGTTCGGAATCAAGTGTAAGGTATTAATTGACCAGCCTACGCAAAAGTTCCTGATTTACCAGCCATCAGCAAAACCAAATGATAATGAAAACTGGCTGTTGGATTTAAACCTTGCATATTATGAGTTTCATACGGAGGCATCATCTCTTTACTTACAAGACTTAGGACTGCCACAGGAATTTAAGTCACTAATTCAAGAGCATGAGGAATTCTTTACGAGTTCAGACCGATTGCAAAAATTAAAGGATCTTCTTGAAGAAGATGACAGGGAGAGCAAGGTCCGGTTAAAAATGCTTTCAATAATTTGTAATTGCGATGCTGATTGGGAGAAAGTGTGGTACAGTCTATTTTCTGAGCAGCTTACTTCAAAAAGCGATAGGTACAAAAATATTATAAAGCATAATCTCGATCAATTCTTATGGAAGGCCGCAGAACGAGGATTTGGCTATCAATCTCCGGATGCTTCCATAAAAGATTTATTGATCCATCTGTTTAAAGATAACTTTCAGCGCAGCATTACAGGCGGCAAAACTGTTTTATCAAAAGACGCATACCTCTTTGTCAATCGTTGGAAAGAGAATACAAAGGCTCAACAATTTTTTCAGCAATGGAGTGATAATATTACGAGTGATTTGGGTGTAGAAGAAGCAGTTCAAAACCTTACAGCAGAAGCGTTATTAGAATCGGATACCTACCAGGCTATCGATAAAAAAATCATTCTCGACATTAAAGACTACCTGTTAAAGGAAACTTTATCTAACCAAACATTACAAGAGTGGATTGATAAGAGAAAGACAAAGTTCTTCTATTCTAAATATGAAAATCTTTATCAGGCATTAAGCTATGGTTCTACACTATCTGATGAAATACGGAAATCGACTTTTAAAATCTTAAATGCAAAAGAAGGTTTTGAGAAATATGCAAAGCAGATTTATAAGATTGATGGTCTCTACCGTAAGTATATTTATTACTCAAATGCAGCGGAGCATCAGAACACCCTAAAAGAGTTAACACTTAAAATAGAAAAGGCATACTCGAATTCATATCTCCTTAAATTAGGAGATGAATGGCAGAATGCAATCAATGAATTAAAGGTTTGGAAGATCAATGGAATTATTCCGCAACGACAATTTTACAATACGTATATTAAAAAATATGTTTATAAAGAAACTCGAACGTTTGTCATTATTTCCGATGCACTTCGTTATGAATCAGCGGCTGAGTTAAGAGAGATAATATTGAGAGAAGATCGCTATACTGCCGAATTATCGTCCATGCTTGGTTCTGTTCCATCTTATACGCAATTGGGAATGGCATCATTGCTTCCTAATAAAGAGGTTACATTTCAAGAGAATTCAGATATTGTTTATGTAAATGGTATGAGTTCCCAGGGAACACCAAACCGTACGAAAATCTTGCAATCAGAATTGCCGGAAAGTATTGCCATAACAGCAGAAGAATTTTTAAAGATGAATGCCAAAACAGAAGGCAGAGATTTTATCAAACCGTATCAAGTATTGTATATTTACCATAATGGCATTGATAAGATTGGTGATGATAAAACATCAGAGGGCAAAGTATTTGAAGCTACCGAAGATGAGTTTGTACAAATTGTAAAAATCATCAAGCAGATTGCTAACATGAATGGCACAAATATGATTATAACAGCCGATCATGGATACTTATACCAGCACAATCGTTTAGATGAATCAGACTTCACCGAATTTGAACCTAATGGTGACATCTATCGGGCAAGCAGGAGATTTGTGATCGGGAAAAATTTAGGCACAAATCCAGTGATGCAAAAATTCAAAGGAGAGGAAGCAGGATTTGCTGATGATACTGAAATACTTTTACCTAAATCAATCAATCGTTTGCGCTTGCAAGGTGCAGGTAGTCGCTTCGTACATGGCGGAGCAAGTTTACAGGAAATAGTGATCCCCGTAATAGAGATTAGTAAGAAGCGAAAGAGTGATGTTGAGTTTGTTGATGTTGATATTATCAGTGGTTCATCTAATATAACAAGCAATTCATTTGGAGTTAGCTTTTACCAAAAGCAACCATTGGCCGATAAAATATTGCAGCGGCAATTGAAAGCAGGAATATATTCTGCAAATAATAAACTGATTTCTGATGTGGTTACGCTATTGTTCAATAGTATAGATCCGGATTCAGTTGCAAGAGAGAAACGTCATACTTTTCTATTAACTTCAGAAGCATCGAAATATAATGGCCAGGATGTTCAGTTAAGAATGGAAGAGCAGATTGAAGGAACCACACAATACAAGATATACAAAACAAACTCTTACAGGATGCTGATTGCATTCAGCAGTGAGTTTGATGATTAATAAAAAGAAATAAAAATGGATGCTTTAGATATAAAACTAAACAAAGCTTTTCCGGGCAAGGTGGTACGGAAAGATTTAACAAAGCAGATAAAAGAAGGAGCGAATGTTCCTGTATATGTTTTGGAATACCTGCTGGGCATGTACTGTGCGACAGATGATGAAGCGACAATCAATGAGGGTATTCAGAAAGTTAAGCAGATCCTGGCAGATAACTATGTACGACCGGACGAATCGGAAAAAATAAAATCAAAGATCAAAGACAAGGGTCGGTTTAAGATTATCGATAAGGTAACAGTAAAACTCAATGAGAAAGCCGACAGATACGAAGGCTATTTAAGCAACAGTAACATTAGGAATGTAGTAGTAGATGATTCCTATATCCGTAAATATGAAAAACTTTTAGCGGGTGGAATCTGGTGTATCCTGACACTTGAATATTTTTTCGATGAAAACTCAAAGGATTCTCCATTCAAGATTGTTGAACTTAAGCCAATCCAAATGCCAGGTCTTGATGTGGGCGAATTTATAAATGCACGTCAGCAATTTAATTTGGAAGAATGGATCGATGTCATCTGCCGAAGTGTGGGTATGGAACCGGTAAACCTGGATGAGAAAACGAAATGGCATTTGGTTGCACGGATGATCCCATTTGTAGAAAAGAATTATAACATCTGTGAATTGGGTCCGAGAGGAACAGGCAAGTCTTACGTGTATGATGAAATATCGCCGTACTCAATTTTAATTTCCGGCGGACAAACCACTGTTGCAAATTTGTTTTATAACATGAGCAGCCGGACAATCGGTTTGGTTGGTTTGTGGGATGTAGTTGCCTTCGATGAAGTGGCAGGAATTAATTTAAAGGATAAAGACGGGATTCAGATAATGAAGGGCTTCATGGCTAATGGATCGTTTAGTCGTGGGAAAGAGAGTATTAACGCAGATGCCTCAATGGTTTTCGTTGGGAACATCAATGGTTCGATTGAGAACCTGGTAAAGACAAGCCATCTTCTATCACCATTTCCGAAAGACATGATTGATTCAGCTTTCTTTGATCGGTTTCATAATTATCTACCAGGATGGGAAGTTCCGAAGATGCGTCCGGAATTTTTTACGAATGCCTATGGCTTTATTACCGACTATTACGCAGAATGTTTAAGAGAATTGCGCAAGCATAATTTCTCAGACGCTATTACAAAGTTTTTCCGTTTAGGTAAGGATTTAAATCAGCGTGATACGATTGCAGTTAAACGAACGGTTAGCGGATTGATTAAACTTCTTTTTCCCGACGGTAAATTCACTAAAGATGATGTAAGGAAATGTCTGGAATATGCTTTAGTAGGAAGAAGAAGAGTGAAAGAGCAGTTAAAGAAAATAGGCGGGATGGAATTTTACGATGTACATTTTAGTTACATCGATCTTGAAGATAATGAAGAACACTTTGTAGGTGTTCCGGAAAGCGGCGGTAATTCAATAATTCCGGAAGGTGATTTGCCAGCAGGAACAGTATACGCAGTCGCAAGCAATGCCGACTCAGGGCACAAAGGATTATTCCGCTTGGATATTCAGAAGATGCCAGGCAATGGTAAGATAAGCGATACCGGTTTTGGTGGTGGATCTGCTATAAAAGATGAATTGAAGGAAGCGGTGAATTTCGTCCGCTCCAACCTGAACAGAATAACACAGGAACATAAATACAGCGATTTTGAATTCCATTTAAAAGCAAATGACATGAATGGGATTGGTAATGTAAAAGGCCTTGAGTTAGCAATATTGCTTTCCATTGTCTCGAGTATTACGGGAAGAACATTGTTACCGCAACTGGTCGTGCTTGGTTCCATGAGTATCGGTGGAGCAATAATTGGTTCTGATAACTTAGGTGAATTTCTCCAGGTAGCAGCTGACGCTGGTGCGAAAAAGGTATTAATCCCTGCAGTCGATATGGCCCAGCTTGGTAAAGTTCCGACAGACTTAATATCTAAATTTAGTCTGGTGATTTATAGTGATCCGGTGGATGCGGCGTTTAAGTCTATGGGATTACAATAATTGAATATATGAAAACCATTTCATCTTCATATTCGCATCTTGATTTAGGAAAACCTTATGGGAAACAAAGGCCTATTACCGAAAATTCTAAAATCCGAAAATCAAAAGCGCTGCATGTAGGCACTTATCAGGAATTAGTTGAGAAGGTTGCCCGTATATCGTACTACAATAGAGAATGGAATCTTTTTTATCGGGGACAGCATTCCGATTATAAATCAAAGGAAGATTTAACTTCAATTCTTCCTACAATGTATAGAACTAAGGACGACAGTTTAAAAACTAATGTAAAAGAGCAGTATACTTTCCTATTAAAATATTCAGACAGTTTACATGATTATTTTAGGAAAGAGGGAGGAAAAAAATTTGCTGGAAGACAATTGATATTAAAATATCCAGAATTAAGATGGGCAATATTGCAACATTACCAAATTTGTGACACTCCATTAATTGACTTAACTCATTCTTTACATGTTGCCTGTTCATTTGCTATTAACAATAATAAGTATCAAACAGGAGTTGTAATGTTACTTGGTATGCCCAGCATAGCAGAATCAATTTCATATTACACTTCCCACGAGGTTTTTAGTATCCGACTTCTAAGCTTTTGTCCTCCAATCGCTAAAAGACCGTTTTTTCAGGAAGGATATGTAGCGGGCCCATTCCCAATTTATCGTTTGGATGATTATAAAAGAAAAGAGCAATTTGACTTTTCAAGAAGATTGATTGCAAAATTTGAAATTCCGAATAATCCAAAAGAATTCTTTGGAAAGAATTTTAAGATTATTCCAGAAGATTTTTTGTTGCCAAAAGACGACAAGTTTATAGATGAACTTGAAAGGATAAAGAAACAATAACCTTGAATATTTCAAAAATAATTTTGAATCACTTTACTAATGGCAGATTTATTTCAACAAAGTAAGTACATCCCGAAAAACCCCAGTATACTTCGGTTAATACATGAGTACCAAAATCAATATCATCCTGTTTTTCTTAAAGTAAAATCTGAATGGAATCAGGTTATTCGTGAGTTCTTACGTGATGCAACTGGTTTAAAATTGCATTCCCGTAAAACTAATAAGGGCTCGTTACGAGATTCTGGCGTCGATGTAATAATTAAACCTGATTTCAATGATGAGTTTATTAAATTGGTTGATAAACATTATCCAGATCTCGATTTTCAAGAGTTCATGGCTTTACGCGAATTAAAAAAGGCGGCTGATTATTCTATAAGATATTTTAATTCTGACTCTCATCCTTCAGAGGAATTAAGTAAAGTAATAGCATATTGCGAAAGCTATTTTGAGAAGTACAATTTAGAAGATATAGTTCAAAAGCTTTTCGCGCATACAGGAAAATCAAAGGACATTTGGGGTTGCTATCCTCATTCCGGTCGTTGTGTTGAAATCTATTTTTTACCTCTGATAATATTTTCAAACTTAAAGGGCCTACAAATCGAATTTGCATTAGTTAAAGTCCTTGTACACGAATTGGCTCATGCGTATCATCATTTAGGAAAAGACAAAGACGAGCGAGTATGGGATGCATTTGGTGAGGCAGACTTAAATATTGTAGAAGGATTAGCCCAATATTACACTGAACGTTTTGTAGATGAGTTTGGATCCACATATCCCAAATTAATAGATGCTTATAAAGCAATGGTAAGTTGTCAGAGTGGCCCATACAGAGTTCATGAGGAGTGGTCAAAAAAATATACCCAAGAGCATGTAAAACACTCGTTAATTCAAACACGAAGGAATTCTATTAGTCAATATGATGGGTTTTTATATCTTTTAGATGAAATAAGGAAAAATTTGAATTAGACTGTTGCATTGGAAGTGGACGAAATGTGGTATTGTAAATTGCATTCCGAAAATTTGGTGATATATAAAGGAAAATACTTTGGATGAAAAAGGTAGAACAATTAGCTCGATTTCTGTTAAAAGAGAAATCTCCAATTGTTCTTGTAGAAGGAACCCGTGCGGTCTCCCAATCCGAATTCGATCACCTCGAAAAGTTCGGTGCTTTTATCGCCAGTGCGCTTCCCGAAAATTGTATCTTTCGTTCTGGCAATGCTCCAGGTTCTGATGAAGCTTTCTGTAAGGGCGTCCGGAAAGTGGCACCGGACAGGCTGGAGATCGTTCTTCCCATAAAGAACTTTGGTGTGAAGCGGCTGGGCAGAACTGACTACACTGTTGCATTAGAAAGTTTGACAAGAGCAGAGGAGGAGCAAGCCGTGTATAATGCGAAGGTGGCTACGCCCAAGAACAGCAGATTGCTCGATGCTTATCTCAATCAGACTGGAACGCTTTTAGATATAAAGGGACGGTACCTGGTCAGAGATGTTGTGAAAGTTATCGGTTCAGCATCCAACGGACTTGCACCGGCCACCGTAGGTATCTTTTTTGTAAATGCGCATGATCCGGAATCAGGTGGAACAGGACATACCATGAGAGTATGTCGGCAGCATGGGGTTCGGGTAATAACACAGGATGTTTGGTGGAGCTGGATAGGTACCTGAAGCATTCCAATTTTTTCCTTTTCAGCAGCAACGGCTATACTCGCAAACAAAAAAAGCGACATGGCTAAGACTAAATTCATTCCAATAAAAGACTTCGGATCGATTTACGATCGCAGTTCGTTCATTCATTTTCCTGCTTTCTATGCACAGCTAACGGGTAAGGTGGCTTCTGTTATCAATGTATTTAATATCGACCAGAAGCCACTAAAAAACGGTCTGCTGATTAAGTACGAAATTGGTGAGCATAATATAATTGAGAGCAGGGAGTACATCCCTTCTCTTCAAGAAATGCGAAATGTCATCTCGATAGTCAAAATCAAACCGGATCTATTTGTGCAATTTTCATTCCATCAAAATTCTGTAGACATTTTTTTCAACCATGATGTATCGAAGGAGGATGTTGATGACCTTCTAAATTTCATTCTCATTTACACAAAGAAGCCAAAAGAGATAACCACCATTGGTTTGATCATTGATAGCAGTGATGGTCTGACTGTACGAAAATTTGAAGTTTCTCATATGGAATTGGACAATGGAAATTACAATGATGATTTCCCTGAGTTTGATAAATATGTTCTAAGTCGTCTTACCGATAAAACAAAAGGCATTATACTTCTGCATGGTTCACCAGGAACTGGCAAGACATCCTATATCCGATCATTGTTGTCAAGAGTAAATAAGCGTTTCATTTATCTTCCACCCGATATGTCGAATTATTTATCAGAACCCTCATTCATAAATTTCCTTTCAAGGCAAGCCAATACTGTTCTTGTAATTGAAGATGCGGAACAAATTTTACAAGAAAGGAAAAGTGGTGGTAGATCTGCAATTTCGAATCTCTTGAATTTGTCAGATGGATTACTTTCGGATTGTTTGAAGATCCAGATCATTTGTACCTTCAATGCTGAATTGACAAAAATCGATAAAGCGCTGTTGCGAAAAGGAAGGATCATTGCGAAGTATGAATTTCTTCCTCTGTCCGAGAACAAATCAAATACCTTGTTAGAAAGTTTACACACAGGGATGAGAACAGAAAAGCCGATGACCTTAGCAGAAATATTTAATCACGACGAAAAGGAATTCACAGGGGAAACCAAAGGAGAAAAGTTAGGTTTTTCCTGGGCTGTTTAGACGAGTCCGGATTTTGCAGTCAATCATTTGTACTCTAAATGAAAATGGGCCCTTCAGACGGGCCCATTTCATTCCTGGTCATAACAAATCAATGGCATCAATATGCTGCACTCATCGGATGGAGTATCCCAGCTTCCGAGCGACTGCCAGGAAGGGCTTGATGTTTTCTGAGGTGAACTGGTTACAGACTACGACTTTTTTGTCTCTAAGCTTGATCATCTGTTCATCCTTCATGTAAAACCGATCACGGCCACCGGAAGAGAATTGTTTTGCCTTCGGAATTTCCTGAAAAATACCGAAGCGCTGCAAAAGTTCGTCCGGAAATGCCTCTTTGAGTTTCCCGAGTGTTGTGTTCTTGTGGTCGGCAACAAACTGCTTCACGACTGCGTGAACAAGCGCTCCTTTTCCATACTCTTCACCGGCAAATTTGAACTTCCGGTTGTCGCGTTTTGCCTTTTCTGCCCCCAATTTTTCCTTTTTCTCCTGAGCTGACTCCGTTTCAGAGGAAGTTTCTTCCTCGGGCTGTTCATCTTCGGCAACGATGCTGTCCTCTTTGGTAGCCGCATCAGGGGGCGCAGGGATGAAATACACCTTACCATCCTTTTCTTCACGGATAAATTCCTGACTCTTTACCATACGTGAGAGCAGTCCTTCCAGAACGATGCCCTTGACACCTGTGGCATTTGCGATCTCTGATTTTTCTGCAGGGGTGTTTGCCTGGATATAGGCAACGACTTTTTCTTTTGAATTTTTCGTTTTCATTTTTGGATGTTTATAGATTATGCACGAGTATAGCCGTTCCTTTTTTCGCAAGAAAATTTGAAACGCTAATAAGTGCTAACGAAAAGCTAATGTTGATGGCCATAAAATAAAGGAGGAACCTTGGTTCGTTTGAACCAAGGTTCCTCCTTTTGGAAACCAGAGCTTTAAATTGAAGAAGGAACATCGAAGGTAAACCGGAATCAATTGTTTCATCACTTTTATCTTGATTTAGCATTTGCATTTGTATCTTGGTTTGTATCGATGAAAATTGACAATCTTGAAGAAGTAATCCTGATATGCTGGTTAATTTATAAATAGGGTTAAATATTTTCCAACTGTTTAAAATAGTGACACAAGGTTCAAATGATTTATGTATATTTTGGATATTAAAATCAATAGCAATATGATAATCGACATTGTATTTCAATCTGGAGAGTTTATTAATCCAGCAAGTAGTAGTTTTAATTTGCAGTCATTTATTCAAATGATAGTAGCAATCGGAGGGCTGTCGTTTGCATTATATCAATATAGAAATTACGACATCAAAAAACAATTTCGAAAGAAACAATTGGAAACTGTTATCGAATTGACTGTAATAATTGAGAAGACTGTTCTAACGTTGGAAATGTCAGATGGAAAGACTACAACTTTAGATTCTATTAAACTCAGTGAGATTCACAAAGCTTTTCATAGTGAATCTCTACGAAATTATTTTCAAAATCCAAATTTAGTAATAGGGAATGGTGTTTTGTATCAATTGGATTTCTTATCATTTTCTGAAAATCTATTTTTGCCCATGGCTATTGCTGAAGAAGTATTGAAATTGTCTGATATTAAATTTGAGCCATCTAAAACTGTAATTACCGAAACAAACTACATTCACTTAAAACTTGAAAAAGATAAATCATTGGATTTTTTTATTGATTCTCCTGGTTGGGGAATTGCCAATCCGGAATTGCAAACACTTGAAACATACTTATTGCAAATACTCAAGATAAAGACAGCAATTAACAAATGGCTAAAAAAATTTGATGTACATGATTTAAATATAAAGCTAAATATCGCGCCAAAGTTCAAGTAGCTCATTTTTTAATGCTTAGGATTAATTGTAGTTAGATTAGCACAATAGACCTAAAGTTGAAAAAAAATTCAATAACAAATACTCAATAATTTATAAATGGAAAAACTTCACAAAACCCAAACTGGAATCGCCAGCGAATTTTTCGTTGCCGGTGAGCTAGCCCGCAGAGGCTTTAACATTACACTTACCTTCGGAAATACGAAGGCGGTCGATTTGCTTGTGGAAAAGGACAGTAGGCTTATTGCAATCCAGGTGAAGGGAATTCAACGGACCAAATCGATCTGCTGGAATATTAGTAAAAAGAATATTGTTCAATTCAACAGTGAGAGAAAGTATCACAAGATCATGTACGTTTTTGTGAACTTGCATAGTGATACATTTGAGGCGCCTGAGTTTTTTATTCTCAATAGTAAAGAGGTGGAACAAAACATTAAGGAAACAGATTCCGGGCGCGACTACATCGACTACAATTTCATGGTGAGAATAAATGCTAAGGATCAGTGGAGTAAGATATAAGAATTGCATTAGAGCAATGATGGCTGGTAGAGGGCGGGCCAGTTTAGTCTGAAATATCCTTTTCTTCTCCCCGACCTAACTGGCCCGCCCCACGTGATCGAATTTAGTCCAACCAATCTCTTTAAGGTATTTCTTGACTGTGTTGAAATGGATGCCGGCTCTGTCCGCTAACTCTTGCTTGGTTGGTTTCCGACCCAGTGCCACAGCAAGTTCTGGTAGAAGCTTTTTCAACATTTCAATCCGCTTCTTGCGTCTGATCGCACCGACAGTCTTTGCAGAGACACTCTGTGCCTCTTTGGTTGATCTATGGACTGTCCTGTCGATCCAGATTTTTTTGGACTCTGGGGTGATGCGCAGTTCGCCAGCAGCGTCTTTTTCCGATACCCATTTGCATATAGTTTTCACTTCGGTGAATGGTAAAGGCGGTTTGCACCAGTTTAAATTTATGCGCTGTATACACGCTGTGAGTTTAGCCGGTTCTAAGTAAGGGTTCAAGTGGGCTAACCTGGCTGCAAGCATAAAGATTTTGTTATTCCTTTGACCTTCCAGTATAGGTCCCCTCACGAATAGGCGTACCATCGGTTTTCCCTGATCGTAATAGTGGACGGATTGGCCATCAGAGAAGTCTTCCATGGTGCGGTAGATTATTTTTTTATTGGAAGCCGACTCTCCTGCACGAGCCATCTCATCGAAACTCGGAAGGGGCCTGAGTTCTGGTATGCTGAGTGCGCCTTGATCCGGTTCGGGAATTGAGATTGCTTCGGCATTGAACCGGATTTCAGGGTCGGACGAAACGGCGATCTTACGACTAAGTCCTCCTGCATTTTTATCGTTGGTGATGCCGGTGCATCTTACCAAGGTTTTCGCAGTTGAGTATGCCTGATCAAAATTGAACTTGTTCATCCAATTGGCACGGACGAGGATTCCGACGCCCTGGCCCGAGAAGCTCAGCCATGAGGCCCGCACAAACGGGAGGGAGGCGAGCAGATCCCGGGTGCCTTTCGGGTCATTTAGAGGGTTTCCCTCACTGTCCTTATCTACGTCGAGATAGATGAAACCAGACGAACTGAGAAAGCCGTCGTTACTTCCGTAGGAGAAAATTCCATGCGGCATCGCACAGACTGCGGTGTCCTTGAAGTTGTTTTTATTTTTGAGATCGTTCCTTGCTGCCCTGATGAGAGTTGCGTTCGTTGTTCCCATCCTTGTCATCTCAATGAATTGTTCCACCGTTACCGCTTCGATCACCGAGGGGTGTTTATAGCTCTGGACAATAGAGATCATTTTATCGCAGTTATTTTTGCTCGCTTTTTTTAAAGGCGCAAATGGGGTGGAAACTGCGAGAAACCACCCCAGGATCATGCACGATCCGCGCCTTCTTTAATTATATATCCGGTTATCCGAATGTTGCGGAACATTTCTTGGACATAAATAAAAAGTGTTTCGGTTCTGTGATATATAGTCAGTGACGTGAGTTAAAAAAACAATTACTGCAAATGAAAGGATCTGCTACAATTGAGAATAGTGAGTTGTGTTTCTACCGGGTTGAATATTTTTTCACGGATCTTAAAGAAGGCTACTACGAACACGAAGAGGACTTTGTTGATTTTAATGTAGCCGCTGCAAAGAGTTCAGCAGCACTGTATGCCAAGGACAGGTTAAATCTGGCGCGTAGTGGTGAGATAAAATATTTCGATAAGGAGCTTGGCGACATCCATGATTTCCATGAAGATGAAGATTTTCTCTTCGCAATTAGTGTGTGGGAGATGCAACGTGATGAAGAAGGTGCGGAATATAGGAACTTGATTTGGAGTTTCGAGCCATGATGTAAGAGGTGGAAAAAGAAAGCCCGGCGGAATTTGCCGGGCTTTATGCGATGAATAATTAGTCGAAGATGAAAGAGTGCATGTAAACATTAATCATACAATTCATCACACCTCGAATAATTCATCGACATCTTCGTCAGTTACTGTGACACTTCCTTCTGGATTGATCTCGCCCTCATGATTCCATTCAAGATTATTATATAAGTCATCGCTGTCGTCAATCGAAATCCAGTAACCATTGTCAAGTGGTCGGACACACAGGATTTTCTCAGTAATAATTTTTGCAAATGCCTTACTAACAGAGACACAGACAGCATTGCCGATTGCCTTTCTGATTTGGACTTGCGGGATACCTTCGGGAATTGTGTAAATTCCTTTTCCTACATCAAAACAAAGAAGAAGATCATCGATTGGTGGTTGGTACTTCTGGTCGTCTTTAAAGAATGCTGTTGGATTTGAACTTGTCACCGTCGGCATAAAATGGTTCTTGTCTTTGAGACTATAGTTGTAGATTCCATGGCAGAAGTAGTCTATGTCGAGAAAATCACGAACACGCTTCACATTTAGTTCATCAGCTTCCGGAAATTCCGGATCAACCCCCAGCTTTTTGTGCACAAAGAGAATGAAGATCCTCTCTCGGTTTTGATTGCCACCATAGTGAATACTTCGCATTTCCTGCTCAGCAATCATGTAAGGCATAGTAAGCGCCTGTTTTATAAAAGCTTCATAAATATCCTCAAACTCTGGGGTTTTCAGTTCTGGAACTTCCTCCATAATTCCAATATCTGGTTCCAGTTCATCAAGAATTCTGAGGTACTCAAAAACCAGGTAATTCCTACTTCCATTTCCAGTTTTTTTCTTTGAATTAAGTTTCGTGAAATCTTGACAAGGCGGCCCACCAATTAAAATGATGATGAGATCTTTGCCGTATTTTCGTTCAAGATCTTCACGAATCTCTTTGCCTGAAACCTCTTTTATCTCTTTTGCTCGTATATATCGACCGTCCTTTTTAATGCAGGTATCTTCGAGAGTCTTTTTGCCATTTTGATCCCGATATTTCTTACGGCGTTCAAATTCATCTTGGCTAATATCGACAAACTCAATCACGCTGCTGCCATCGGGATTTCTGAAGTTGTCTGCGTGCATCAAGGCGGCATAGATATTTCTTTCTATCGCATAGCCTGGTAGCATGCCAGAAGCTACCAGGCCCAGCATGAAAAGATCCATACCGGAGAACGTGGAAACCACCACGATTTTTTTCTTCTTGTGTTGTTGGTGTTTCATTTGATTGTGGATTTAGAAATTTTAATATTCGTTTCTTCGCCGCAACATTCGCAGATACCCCGTACCAGGATGAATTCAGCATCATCATCATCAATCGAGTACATGGCAGGGGAAGTGGAAGTTGGACTTGGAGTAGCCTCCGTACCTGAAACATCTTTGGTTGTTGTTGATGTTGAATAATTCGGTGTTGTAGTAGAAGACGCTTCTTCAAACGAAGGAGTCACAGTTGATGTCCGGATGAAATTCGGAGCTTTCACCTTCGGTGGCGTCGGCTCAAAGCCGATTTGTTCGTTTCTGCAGGCGAGATATGCTGCGTAGAGGCTGTGGCGGGAGGTTTCTATCTGTGAAAAATGGAGGGGGTTGACCAACCCGATCTTGCGGATAAATTTGACCGCATTGCCAGACAGTCCAATTTCTCTGCCGATCTTCTCATAGATTGTGAGTCTCTTAGTGCCTTCACCACAGGGTCTTGGCTGATCCAGTTCATTTTCGTCCAAATCGCTGCGATACCCCTGGCCCTTGTAAAAGATTGGCCATAGACTCTGGATAGTACGGAATAATGCAGTGTAGTTATTATGATTGCTACTTTGTAGCTGTGCCATAATTTTGGTGATTTCATCCTCGTTGGTAATGGTGATGATGCAGGCGAAAACCTGTTGGAGGCCCTCTGTTCTGGCAAAATCAGCATAGAGGTTGCCGTCGATCAGGGAGCACATCGTTTTTCCATCGACGATTTGTGGAATTCCAAATACCGGCTTCAGTCTTCCGAACCGCTTGTAGGATTCGAGTATGCCCTCAGGGTTTCCGTCATGAGCATTATCGAACATTGCTTTGTGCGCATCCGATCTGGTACAATCGGAGAGTGCAATGGTTCCATACACGGCATTTTCAGCTGTGTAGAAGTGTTTGAATGACAGAGGAAATTGCAATTCGTTGTTGGAGCTGTGTGTAGGCTGAATCATGTGAGTAAGAGTTTAAGGATGAATGGAAACGAGTGAATACAATTGTTTTTGGTTTCATGAACCAGTACTCTCTTAGGATCCCCGCCCGGAGAATTCCCACTATGGTGGATGGTTGAATGGATCGGTTTTCATCTTAAAATGATTTGGTGTTGGACGGCGTGTTCCTCTTTGTTATTGACGTCTTATATACAATGGAAGGATGAGTGTTTCACTGTTGTGGAAGTGGAGGTGTCGTGATCTTTGGCGTTTTTATTTTTATATACATAGGAAGGTTGATTGTTTCACATTTGTGGAAGTGGACATGTTGCATTCTTTCATGATGACTTTTTTATCATTATATTCATTGGCAACTGGTGTGTTTCACGTTTGGATGGAGGTTAGTTTGACTTAAGTTTGTTTGAACCGAGGTTGTAGATTGGGGCATTCCAAGGTTGGGTACGTTCTTCCGGTAGGTCATTATATACATAGGTAGTTGCAGAGTTTCACATCTGGGGTCTTCGGGAGTTTCGTGATTGGTCTGGTTGATGATTTGCCTCTTATATACATAGGCAACTACTTTTCACAGATTGATCAATACTTTTTTATTGGCTGATATTCAGAGGGAAACATTGTGGATCGGCATGATCCCGTGAAACAGGACGTCAGATTTTCCAGGTCAAGTGAAAATGCAGTTGTGTTTCCGGGTAATCCGGACAAATGGAAAATCAGGCATCATACATGCGGGAAGCCACATTCCGAATAACGGGCGTCCCGAAAATTTGTAACTTAATGGCTGAATTGTATTGATATGTCGCACATTAAAATAAAGCACAACTTTGTTGCACCCCTAAATGAGGGGGTGAAAAAAGTGATGAGAGAAAATGATGGTGTAAGCCCCATCCAAACGGAAGAGATTCTTGCAAGAGCAGAGGAATTTGAGGTAATAATTACTACAACGGATGATAGAATTGTTACAGGATTCCAATATTCGGAAATGGGGAAAATGAACATAATTTTTGAACCGAATCCCATTATCACATTCTTCGCAGTAGCCCATAAGTATGTCCAGAGTGCGATCGCATTAAGACGCGAACTTTTAGAAACTGAGATGAAATTTGACGATGCCGTTGATTTGCAGCTTCACAAAACTTTTAGGTTTTTAACTTCATCAACTACTTGCACTTTACAGATGTTCGCATCCCTTGAAACCATGTTAAATATTGAAATTGAAAAATGCAATCAGCCGCTGATCTATAATGACGAAGAAAAAACTATTGGATGGATATTGCGTCATGTCGCATTTGAAGAAAAAATTAAGTCAATTCTTCCGCAAATTCATGAAAGTAACTTTCATTCAGATTTCGGACACCAGTATGAATATATTAAAAAGCTCAAAACACTTCGAGATAATACCATGCACTACAAACCTACTTCTGATAAAGTGGCTGCGGTAAGATCCTTCATTACGGCTAATTTGAAATTTGAATTCGAGGAAACCCTTCATGCCGTAAAGGATTTTATTAATTATTACAACATTAGTTTGATCGAAAACTGCAATTGCGGGAAAGATTAATTTATCTAAAAATGATAAACACAACATGACAGAGTTGCAATCAATTTTTTGGCACCATTTCAACGATGTTGCTCTGGAAAAACTTCCTGGAAAATCAATATGTGATCATTATCCTAATCCGATCAAGACATATTTAAGGGATGAGCCGATGAATGTTTTGGAAATCGGTCCTTGTCATAGTGTCTTCATTACTGATCTTATAGACGGAAAGCATCAGTTTGTGGTTTATGATGAAGATGAATTTAATAATAGATCATTGCTGAGGCGCATTGAACAAATCAATCCAGATTACCTTCAAAAAATATCATCGTATCGGGGAAAGTTTCCAGAGACTGAGATAGATTATTCTAAATTTAATTTACTGATTTTTAGCAATGTGTTCCATTTTGTCCCACATTCGGAATTGATCCGTACTGCTGCTTTGGTAACTCAACAAGTGAAGCCGAAGTCACTTATTTATTTTCGAACACATTTCAAAGAAGATGGAAAAGTGCCAACTCTTCATTCAAATGACCTTTCTGAGGATGATATTTATTTATTATTTCCGAAAGAAAGTTATAAGTATCATTTCTGTAAAGCAGAAATTGGAGCGGAACCTGAAATCGATAAAACTTTGGTAGAATTTGCATTGAAAAGGACTGCGATAGAAATAAACAGGGATGTATCTGAATTTTTAAAAGCCAATAAAAATTCATTCAATGACATTATGGATTGGTTTGTTCTTGTTGAAAAGAAATAGCTTTTCCTCTCTCTTCATAGTATGTCTCTGACATACTACGATCAGCCTCTCGGGTGGGCTTTAGCTCGGTATCGATAGGTCTGTTTGCGCGGAAACTCCAAAATAATTCGCGCCACTAAACTTTTGGTCTATTTTTGAGATGTACGTTTTGAAGAAAACGGAAGCGGTGCCAAATCCATATAAACAATAGGGGATGGCCAAGGTTACCCTGTCCTTTTATCAAAAAGCAATTGACATTGGAACAGATTTGATTGACAAGAAGCAGGTTTTAAAGAAAATTGAAGCGGTAAATGAACACTGGTGAAATTAGTAAGAGCAAATCGAAATGAGACTATGCTTTATAAAGGATTTGCATGAAAGGGTGTTTGAATTTTATTTTGCTGTACTATTGACTAAATGGAATTTATTATTTAACTTTAGAATAAACGAAATTAAACTCATTACAGAACGTGATCATGACAAAAAATCTACCAGATAAAATTATTTGCAAAGAGCATAATGTAAATTGTAAATTTATTCCACCGCCACGTATTGATAAAAAGAGAAATAAATATATAGTTGATTTTAGTTGTCCAATGGGTCACATTGTCACTATAGAATTTGAATTAGGTTAATCAGTTCTAATTTGATTTTTTGCTTCAAATTTCCTACGAGCAATTTGATTTGTTATATAATCACAATATGAATTAAAACATGAATTAAATGTGCTAGATTCATTTTTGGAAAATTGATTGCATCCATATTGACCAACGAAAGATTTATACTTTTCAGAATATTGAGAAAATAAATCATTCATTTCTTTATGTATGTTTTGCGGAATAGCCCCGACATTTTCTGGAATTATATAAATTTCATTTTCAGCTGGAATGCCGAATACATAAAGTCCATTTTCGCATATTTTATTAAATTTAACTTCCCAGTCAGTTTGCGTCGGAATTCCCCATGCCTTCCCAATATCGCAATAGTATATGCACTTTTCAATGCAATCCATTACGATAATTATAGATGTAATGTTTAATTGATCTTTAATATTTGAGAAGGTATTAGTTTCGGTCCATTTCCTAAAAGCAAAACTGATTACTGTTGTTAATTCAGTTTCTAATTCTCCAATTGTTTCAATGTTAACTATTCCATTAAAACTGTTAAAATATGCGATCCCTTCTTCTATAGCCCAATGGACAGCCTGAAGTCCGACAATTCCAAGTGTAAAACGGCTGTTGATTTTCGTGAGTTTATCAACTTTTGTTCGGGAAATCACTTCTAGATCATCAGCAGCAAGTAGGGAAATATCTTCTGCATTTGATTTATTGATATATGCTACAATTGCGGTCATAATTACTACTTTGAATATAAAAATAAGCAATTTCAAATAAAAACAAAGATAAAGATTGCCTCGCCCACGTTTCGCTGTTCAAAACCCCTACCCGCATCGGCCAGCAAACCAAGAATATAAAAGAAAGCTACAAATCCGCTCGGGACCTCCAATTTCAATTCATTAGAAGACAAAAAGCCTCATTTCGAAAGAATGAGGCTTTTTGCTTTTCATTGGGAGACGTTAGGAGCCGTTAGGACTCGGGATTGATTCGCTTTGGATTCGCTAAGAGGGTTTTGGGTGATTCGCTAAGGATGGGTGTCTGCGGAAAAGATTTGAAAATGATTTTAATTCTGGTTGGGTAGCTGATTATTTATTTCGTAATTCGTCTTAGCAGAAAATTGAAATTGATTTGCCTCATGAAAAGTAGAATAAATAAACGTATTCTCTGTTATTTGATCATTGTTATAGCCCTTAAAAGTTCAACTAAAGCGTCTGATTTAATAGTGCCTTTTTCTCACTTTGCATTACGTTATAACAGCTCTGTTAAGATTATTCAATTAGTAGACAGTAATTTTTTAATACTTAGTCGACACAAAGATATTGGGAGTAATCCCGCAATGGCAGGACTTACCTGGTGTCACCGGAACGGCGATACTATCAAGACAAAATTATTAACTCTCAATTCAGGAAGTGCAGCGCCATTAGATATTATTTCACTG
>Ga0154020_10000501_pt1 | contig 47724 bp, 45 predicted proteins | sample Klosneuvirus_201_FD_109709 | JGI IMG/M metagenome (GOLD analysis project Ga0154020, IMG submission 109709) | Active sludge microbial communities from wastewater, Klosterneuburg, Austria - Klosneuvirus_20160825_MG | ecosystem: Engineered > WWTP > Aerobic digester > Activated sludge | place... | reverse complement strand
AGATCGGCCATCAGCTCCAGATGCACCATCGACGCCTCGTCCAGCAGCATGACGTCGATGTTCAGCGTCCGCTGTTGTGCATCCGTACGGCCGCTGCCGCGGTGCAAGCCCAGCCACGCATGCAAGGTGCGGGCCGAGGCCTTTGCCATGGCCCCGCGCAGCACCTCGGCGGCTTGCGCGGGCCAGGGGCGGTCGGGGTCAGCCGTGGCCAGGTCGCGCTGCAGATCGGCGAGCGCCGCGTCTATCGAGGCCCGCAGCCGCGAAGCGGCCTTGCCGGTGGGCGCGGCCAGCGCCACCCGCAGCGGCGCAGGCCCGCGGTGCAGCGCGTGCAGCAGCACCAGCAGGCGCGCAGCGGTGTAGGTCTTGCCCGTTCCGGGCCCGCCGGTGATGACGGTGAAGCCGCTGCGCAGTGCGTGCATGCAGGCCAGGCGCTGCAGGTCTGGCGCGTCGGTGTCCGCCCGCTCGGCACCGCGGTCACCGGGCACGGGTGGCGCAAAGAGCCGATCCAGCCAGGCATCGCGCAGCGCGTCGTCGACACTCGTCGCGTCCACCATGGCGCCGCGTGCTCGCACCTGGGCGGCCACTTCCCGCTCGCTGCGCCAGTACCGGCGCAAGACCAGCCGCGGCGAGCCCGGCTGCGACACCCACACCAGCGGCGTGCTGCCCAGGTCATCCGCCGGGTCGAGCTCCACCACGCGCGGGTGGTGCCAGGCGGCGCGCGCCGCAGCGGCATCACGCGGCCATTGCGCTACCAGCGGTTCCAGTTCGTCACGCATCGCCTGCGGCCAATCCGGCAGCACCCAGGCGGGTGCGCCGCCACCACCCGCAATGGGGTCATCGCCCAGAGGCAGGCCCGCATGGCCCTGTCCCTCCAGCGCTGAAAGAACTGCAGCGGCCAGCAGCAGCGAGCCGGGTGCGCTCGCATCGAGTTCGTGCAGCCAGCGCGCGAAGGCGAGGTCGAGCGCGCGCAGCGCACCCGCCGCACGCCAGCGCTCGATCCATTGCAGGGCTTTGGTCGGGTTCATGCCTGCTCGCTTCCCGCAGGCGAACGCGCCGCCAGCATGGCGTCGAGAGCCTCGATCAGGTCCACCACCGGAGGCAGCCACACCGCACCCTGCCCTGGCGCGGCCACGCCACGCAGGAACCACACCACTGCTCCGTGCAGATGGCGCTCGGGGACGTAGGTGCTGCCCAGGCGCGAACGCAGCAGCCGGTGAAGTGCCATCTGGTAGAGAGCCGCCTGCACGTCGTAGCGGTGCTTCAGCAGCGCGGCGGCCAGCGCGTGCGGGGCGTAGGCGGCATCGGAGGTGCCCAGCGCATTCGACTTGTAATCGAGCACACCATAGCGCCCGTCGTGCTCGTATGCGAGATCGATGAATCCCATCAGCATGCCGTGCAAGGTACGCGCCGCCAGTACGGGCCGCTCGCGGCCGGGCAGGATGTGACGCCGGCACAGGGCATCGACCTCGGCCGCCCGCAGCCCGGCGCTGGGCAGCCAGAACTCCAGCTCGGCGGCGGTGCCCTGCAACGCCGAAAGCGCCACGCCCGGGCCACCACCGCCAGCGCGCAGCGCGTCCAGCGGGGTGCCGCATACGCGCTGCAGCCACTGGCTCACATCGTCGCTGCGATGACCCCAGCCGGCACGCGCACACCGACGTTCGAGCACCCGCACCAGCGTGGCATCACGGCCCAGCGCGAAGCCCTCGCCGGCCAGCCACTCGAGCTGGTCGTGCAGGAAGTTGCCCGGCAGCGCGCCGCGCGGAAAGCCATGCCAGGGCGCGACGTCGGTTGCCGAAGCGCCGCTGTCACCCGCAGGACCGGGTTCGGCGGCGCCCGCAGCCACGGTGACCTCGCGGGCCTCGTCTTCGCGCAGCCGAATCGGCAGGCCCAGCACCACTTGCGCGGCGCCCTCCCGTCCTGTGTCGTCGGTCGCTGTCACATCCGGCTCGGTTGACGGCGAGTCGGACGCCACGGCGACGGCGTCGACGCCCTCCCCCCAAGCCTCGACCGCTGCCTGGGCATCGCGCACCAGCGCCGTGTAGCTGCCCACGCTCCAGTTGCGATCGAAGCTGGCACGATAGGCGCGAGCCGGACGCAGCAGCGGCAGCGCATCTGCTGCCGCCACGAGCGCAGCGGCCTGCGATGGCAAAGGTGTCGCGTCGGCCACCTCCACCGCCACGCCTGGCACCTGGCTGGCCATGGCCTGCACCTGCGCCAGCAGTTGCTCGGCCTCGATGGGCTGCGCGCCGGACAGCAGCCGCCCGATCGCGCTTTCGTGCCAAACGCAACTTCGGCCCTGACCCGCGCGCAGCGCCGACAACCCCACCCACACGCCGTGTCGGGCGCGCGTCAGCGCCACGTAGAGCAGGCGCATGTCTTCGGCCAGGCGCTCGGCATCGGCCAGGGCCAGGTCGGCATCGTCGGGCTCGAGCACGAGGCGCTGGCCGCCGCCAGCGCGCGGCAGGCGCAGGACGTGGCTCCTGGCGGCGCCCGAAGCAGCGCTGCGTCGGTGCGCAGCGAACGGCAGGCACACGAGTGGGTATTCCAGCCCCTTGGATTTGTGGACGGTCACCACCTTCACCAGATCGGCATCGCTTTCCAGCCGCAGCAGATGCTCTTCGGCCGGCGCGGCCCCGTCGGGCTCGGTGGCCTCGTCGATCGCCTGTGCCAGCCAGCGCACCACGGCCGCCTCGCCGTCCAGCACGGGCGCGTGGGTCTGCAACAGCTCGCCCAGGTGCAGCACGTTGGTCAGGCGCCGCTCGCCCTCGCCTGGTCGGCTGCCGCTGGTGGGCTGCGCGGCCATCCAGCGCGCGGGCAATCCCAGCCGGTGCAGCGCCTGGCGCACCACGGCCAGCACGCCCCGGCGTCGCCACACTTGCTGCAGCTGCAGCAGCACCTCGCAGCGCGCGTCGAACGCCTCATCGTCCTCGGCCAGCACCCGCAGCTCGTCGAGCGTCAGGCCCATCAACGCCGTGGCGAAGGCCGCCCGCGCCAAGGCGATATCACGTGGCGACTCGATCGCCTGCAGCAGGCGCAGCACGTCTGCAGCCTCCGCGCTGGCCAGCACCGAGTCGCGGTCGGACAGGTACACCGATGCCACGCCGCGCCGCCGCAGCGCCTGCCGCATCGCCTGCGCCTGCCGCCCGGTGCGCACCAGCACCGCCACATCGGCCGGGCGCAAGCGGGTGAAGCCGCGCTGCGGATGGTCGAACCCCGTGGCGGGGTCGCCCAGCCAACGCACGATGCGATCGGCCGCGCGCGAGGCCATCAGCGCCATGGACTCGTCGGCTGAGCGCAGCTCGGTGTCGACACACAAGGTCAACGGTGCCGGCTCGGCCCCGGCCACGCACCAACGCTCGGCCCGCCCGTGCGCCTGAACCGCTTCGTAAGCCAGGCTGCCCGCGGCCTGGCCGTCGACCGCCGGCAGCTCGAACACGCCGGTGCCGCCTCTGCGCTGCGCCACGTCGAACAAGCCATTGACCGACGCCACCAGGGGCACCGTGGAGCGGAAGTTCGTCGCCAGCCGGTGGTGGCGGCCAGCGGTGGCCGTCCTGGCCTGCAGGTAGCTGCGGATGTCCGCGCCACGAAAGCTGTAGATCGCCTGCTTGGGATCGCCGATGAGCAGCAGCACCGGCTCGGCCGCACCGCCGGCAGGGCGGTACAACCGCTCGAGGATGCGCCACTGCAGCGGCGAGGTGTCCTGGAACTCATCGACCACGGCGACGGGAAACTGCCCCACGATGCGCGCACGCAGCCGCTGTGCACGCGCACCGTGCCGGCGCTCGTCGAGCGCGTCGTCCAGACGGCGCAGCATGTCGGCAAAACCAAGCTGCCGTGACCGCGCCTGCAGCTCGGCCATGCGCCGCGCGACGCCCGCCAGCGCATGGCGGCGGATCGCCGGGCTTGGGTCCGGCAGATCCTGCAATGCGATGCGCAAGGCATCGACGGCATCGAAGTCGGGCGGCGGCGAGCAGGTCTGGCCTTTCTTCAGCGCCTCCTGCAGGCCGGCCGGCGTGAGGCGGTGTAGCGCGCGTTCGGTCAGCTCGGGCACCCGCGCGGCGGGATCGGCCGCCCAGGCCGCCATCGCATCGAGCCAGCCCCGCACGCCCTCGGGCTTGACGATATTGGCCTTGAAGGGCGAGCGGCCGGGCTCCATCAGCGGCTCCAGCCACCCCCGCATGCGCACCACCCGTTCGGGCCATCCGCTCTTGATGCCCGCCAGGATCGACGACAACGCCTGCATCGCAGTTCCGGCCACGTCTGCCAGGCTTGCCATCGGCGCAGCGTCATCGACATCGGGCTCGCCAGCCCCACGGGCAAAGGCGCGCAGGGCATCGGCCTGTGGCCACAGGTGCAGCACAGCGGTGCGCGCCGGCTCGATGAGCGGGTACACCTGCTGGCGCCAGTAGTCGAGCGCCGCCTCGCGCTGCAGCGCACCGAGGTCGGGCAGCAGTTCGTCGTCGGGCATGCCGCCGGCGTCGAAGGCGTGTTCGCGCAGCATGCGTTGGCACCAGGCGTCCAGCGTCAGCACGGCGGCCTCGTCCATGGCCCGCGCGGCAGCGGCCAGGCGCCAGGCGGCACGCTCGCGCGCCGGGCCGGCAGGATGCGCGCCGAGCAGCGCGCCGAGGAACGGATCGCGCGCCGCGATGTCGCCTTCGGCGCCCGGAGGCAACCGGAACACGGCGGCCGCCTCGGCCAGGCGCTCGCGGATGCGCTGCGCCAGCTCGCGCGTGGCGGCGCGGGTGAAAGTCATGACCAGCACTTCGGCGGGCATGCGTGCGGTCACGCCGTGGCCGAGCACCAAGCGCAGCATCAGCGCGGCGATGGTCCAGGTCTTGCCCGTGCCGGCGCTGGCCTCGATGAGCTGGCAGCCGGCCAGCGGCAGGTTCAACGGGTCGAGCACCGGCGTGGCCTGCCCGGTGCTGCCGGTGTCGGGCGTGGGCGCCCCCGTCACCGTCATGCGGCCTCCTGCGCGCTGTGCGACGCCCACTCGCAGGCATCGAGCCAGTGCGCCAGCGGCCGGTACAACGCCACGGTTGCGGCCTCGAACCCGGGCGCCGATAACAAGGCGTGGACATCCGGATACAGCCGGGCCAATGCGGGGTCGCGCACTTCGCCCGGCCGGCCGCCCGTGGCAAAGCTGCCGCCGTCGTAGACCGCGGGAGCAGTGGCGGGATCGGCCAACCAGGCCAGGCCGGTGGCCGGCGCCGTGGGCCAGGGCTGGTCGTCGGCCAGGGCCGCCGCCCGTGCCTCCATCAGTGCGGCCAGCACGGCCTGGGCTTCGTTCACATCGGGTGCAGGCGCCAGCGCATGCACCGGCGCACAGATGGCAATGTGCGCCGCCGGCCAGCCGCAGGCTGCCGCAACGAGCTGGCGCACATACGCTCCCAGCCAGCTGCCATCGCGCCGCAGCTTCTCGGGCCTGCCCCCTGTGAGGCGCCGCGCCGTGAGTTCAACCCAGGCGCGACCCCCTTCGCCTTCGCGCAGGCCCAGTACGCGATCGTGCACGTGCCAAAGGGGCTGCTTCGGGTGCGTCCAATCGAGCTCGATCGCCGCCATCACCAGCGGCAAACGCGCACGCTCGTGCTGCCAACGGGCCAGCGCCGGCATCAGCTCGCTGCGCAGTTCGTCCTCCAGGGCATGACCGGGCGCGGCCAGCGGCAATTCACCGGCACGGCGCAGGCGGGCGATGGCGGCATGCACCTCGCTCCATGCGGCCTCGGCCGTGGCGGGCTCGCACGAGCGCACCTGAGCCAGCACGCCGTCGACCCACTGCCAGCGCTCGAGCCCACGTACCGACAAGGCTTCGTCGTCCTCGGGCAACGCCGGCGCCCCGTCGAAGCGCACCCGCAGCCGCTCTTCGAAGTATGCAGCCACGGGGTTGCGCAGGAATTTCACCAAGTCATCGATGGTCAGCACCTGCTCCAACTCGTCTGGCCTGGCGTTGACCCTGCGCCGCGTCACTGCATCACCCAATGCGGTCGACAATGGTTCGTGCAGCACGCGCCACTCGTGCGCATGGGTGACCAATGGCGCCGGGGCAGCGCCGGGCGGCGCCGCTTCGAAGTAACGCCGCGAGAACGGTTGCAGCGGGTGCTCGAAGGTGCGGGCACGCAGCGCCTGCTCGCCCCAAAGGTCCCGCAGGTGGTCGCGCAGCTGCGCCACCAGCACCGAAGGTGGGCGCTGCTCGTTGTCGCGCACGCTGCGCCCGCTCCAGCTCACGAGCAAGGCCCGCCGCGCCGCGAGCACGGCATCGAGCATGAGCTGGCGGTCATCGTCACGCCGCGAGCGATCGCCGGCGCGGGCCTGCCCCGGCAGCGACATCAGATCGAAGTCGTCGACGCCACCGCGACGGGGATAGTCGCCTTCGTTCATGCCCAGCAGGCATACGACCTCGAACGGGATCGCGCGCAGCGGCAGCAGGGTACAGAACGTGACACCCCCATCGAGCAGTCGACCACCTCGGCCGGTCTCGGTGGCGGCATCGAGGCGAGCCAGCCAGGCCTCACGCACCACCGCCAGCGGCACCGGTTCGACGAACCCAGCCAGCTCGGTGGCCTCCAGCCATTGCGCCAGCGCGTCGTCCACCAAGGCCAATACGGCACGGTCGGTCTCATCGTCCGCAACGAAGAAGGCCAGCAGCAGCTCGCGCAGGCGCTCGGCCCAGGCCAGCGGCGCCCGCTCGAGCGCGGCCTCGCGCCACCAGTCCTGCAGCCGCTGCAACAGCTCGTCGAGCGCGCCGGCGAGCCGCCCGGCCAGCCCGGCGACAGCAGGCAGCGGCTCGATGCCTTCGTGCCCCTGGTGCAGTTCACCCGCCGACCAGCCCAGCAGCATGCGGCGCCAGGCGAAGCGCCAGGTGTTGGTGTCGCCGCAGGCACCCAGCCCCAGGCCGACGCGGTGGCTGCCGTCGAGCCCCCAGCGGGCACCGGCCTGCGCCGCCCATTCCAGCAGGGTGTGCAAGTCGGCCTCGTCCAGGCCCAGGCGCCGGGCCACCGGCACCACCTGGAGGAGCTCGCGCAGTTCACTGTAGGTACAGCGCGGCGCCGGCGCCTGGAGCAGCCAGTCCAGCGCCAACAGCATTGGGTGACGGTTCCGGGCGCCCAGGTCGGCGATCTGCCAGGGGATGGTGCGGTCGTCGTCGCGCGCGACTTGATCGAACACGGCACGGATGGCCGGCTCGAACTGCGCAACGTCGGGCACCATCACGACGATGTCGCGCGGCTGTAGCGGCCGCGCGCCCGCATCGGGTTGCGCCAGCAGGTCGAGCAGCTCATCGTGCAGCGCCTCGACCTCGCGCTGCGGGCCGTGGGCGATGTGAAAGACGATCGAGCGATCGTCAGGATCGGGTGGCTGCACGGCAGCGCCAGAGGGCTCGCCCAGCGGCACCAGGTCGCGCACCTGTGCCTGCAGGCGTTGAAGCGCGCTGGTGCCCAGTTCGTCGTCGAACAGATCGACGCGATGCAGCCCGATGCCAGCCGCCGCTGCCGTGTCTTCACAGGCGTCGAGCTGGCGCACGAAATCGCGCGCCTGCCGTCCCCAGGCGGACAGCAACGGATGACCATGGGTGTGCATGGCCTGCAGCGGCAGCTGCGCCAGATCGAGCCCGCCGCGCAGAGGCTGGCGCCGCGTCGCGTGCGCCAGCAGCTCGCGGCCGTCGAGCGTATCGGCCCAGTGGTAGCGGCAGGGGTTGGGCACTGCCAGCAGCACCTGGATGTGGGCCGACAGCGCAAGCAGGGCCTGCAGTGTCTGGTGCGGCAGGTGCGGTGTGCCGAACAACACCACACGCCGCGGCAACTGCGGCCACGGCTCATCACGCCGGCGCTGCAGTGCCTGGATGAAGCGCTGGTGCAGCGCCGGTCGCACCGCCTGCCGCTGCGTGCCTTCGAGCTCCTGCAACAGCTCGCGCCACAGCTCCGGCTGCCAAAGCTGGTCGGCGGGAACTTCGCGGGCGGCGCGCGGGCCGGCCACCGGGTGGGTCAGGCGGTCGCGCCCGGCGGCCCAGTCGTCCAGCCAATCGGCGCGGTAGACCTGATATTGGTCGTAGAGATCGGCCAGGCGTTGGGCCAGGCGCAGCCGCCGCAGCGGGGCACCGGTGGCATCGGCGGCAGGCGCGTCGCCACCCGCCCAGGCGGTGCGCAAGGGCTCCCAGACGGGCCCTTGCAGCGTCGGCAGCAGGCGCACCAGGCGCCAGGTGAGTGCAGCCTTGTCCAGCGGTGACGCCGCCGGCACTGCATCGCGCCCCAGCACGGCGCGCATCGCCCGCCACACGAAGCGCGCCGGCAGTTCCATGCACGCGGCGGCGCAGATACCGCCCTCGTGTGCCAGCGCCATCTTGAGCCACTCGGCCATGCCGTGGCTTTGCACCAGGAATACCTCGTGCACCAGCGGCGGCAGCGGGTCGCGGTGCAGCCATTGCGCCACCACGGCGGCGAGCTGCTCCAGGCGGTTGCCCTGCAGCACCACGAGACCGGGTCGGCGTTCGTTCGACATGGCGCGGCAGCTTACGGCAAAGCGTGCCGGCGCCTCGCGGAGCTCCCGCGCCCGCCCGCGCTGGCGGGCTCAGCGCGTCACGGCATCGCGGGCCCGCAGCAGCCGCGCGCGCGCCTCGTCGGCGACGGCGCGCATCTCGGGGTGGTCGAACATCTGCGCCATCACGGCCGGGTCGATGAAGCCGGCGGTCACCGAGCCATCGGCCTCCTGGCGCACGACGACGTTACACGGCAGCAGCAGGCCGACATCGGGCGCGGCCTCGAGCGCGCGATGCGCCAGCGGCGGGTTGCAGGCGCCCAGGATGCGGTGCGCGCGCACGTCGATGCCGAGCTTGGCCTTCATCGTGGCCTGCACGTCGATGTCGGTGAGCACGCCGAAGCCCTCCACCTTCAGTGCGTCGGTGACCTTCTGCACCGCGGCGTCGAACGGCATCTGGAGCGTGGCATGGAATCCGATCATGGTGACCTCCGGTCTGGGGTGGAAGATTTATACCCCATAGGGTACCACGCGAACACCGCAGCCGCATGCCCCCAAGCGCCGCATGCCTTCGGCCAGGCGCAAGGACGGTGCCCGGCTGTACTGCCATTCAGTTCTGTATGGACCGGGCGGCGCAAGCGCCTACCGAGGCGGCGGCTGCGTGAGCAATTCCTCGATCAGCCTCAGCCGTTCGGCGCCGTGCGCGGCACCCGCCTGTTCGGGCATCAGGGCCTGGCCCTGGTTGTAGGCGTACAGCAGGAAAGCGCGCGCGCGCGCCTGGGCTATACCCCAGCCCAGCGCGGTGTACACCTGGGCGATGTAGCCCATGCGGCTGGCGTCGGCCGCCTCCACCGCCAGGCGCGCCATGTCGTCGCGCCGAGCCCACTCGCGGACCGCCATCTCGATACGGGCCAGCCTTCGCGCCGCCGAACCGCGTTGCGGCAACGACATCAGGTCGCGCAGCTGCGTACGCGGGTCGCGGCTGGCGCCCTCCAAGCGCTGGGTCAGGTTGTCGGTGGTCTGCTCGCGCCAGGCCTGCAGCACGGCGCGCAGCAGGTCCTCGCGGTCGCGAAAATGCCAGTAGAAGCTGCCGCGGGTAACACCCAGGCGTGTGGCCAGCACCTCCACCCGCACGCGGTCGATGGCGCCGTCAACCAGCATCTCCATGGCCTCGTGCACCCAGGCTTCGGGTGTGAGGCGCGGGCGCGGCGCTTCGGCAGTTGACGTTCGGCGGGTACGGGGCACGCAGGCTTGACGGTGGGTGGTCCGGCGCCAGGGCATCGAACACATCTGGCGGGCGCGATGATGACACGACCGGGGCATCGCGGCCACCAACCACCGCCGCATACATGTCGCCGAAACACCGACTTCCCGCCCACCGAGAAATTCCGTACACTTGTGTATGGTTCGGCCCGATGACGATGGCCGACAGGAGCCCATTCCATGCAAACCCCCGGCCTGTACCAATCCTTCGGTGACACCTTCTTGCTCGACGGCGTGCGCACGCCGATGGTCGACTACCAGGGTGCGTTCGCCGACGCCAACCCGATCGACCTCGGCATCAAGGCCGCGCGGGCGCTGTTCGCTCGCACCGGCATCGAGGCCCTGCGCGTCGATTCGGTTCTGGCCGGCAACATGGCGCCCGGCGGCTTCGACCAGTTCTACGTCGGCCGCCACATCGGCCTGTATGCCGGCGTGCCACAGCAGGTGCCGGCACTGCAGTGCCAGCGCATCTGCGGCACCGGCTTCGAACTGTTCCGCCAGGCCGGCGAACAGATCGGCACTGGTGCGGCCACTTTGGCGCTGCTGGTGGGCACCGAGTCGATGACGCGCAATCCCATCGCCGCCTTCGACCACCGCGGCGGCTTCCGGCTGGGTGCGCCACTGGGCTTCAAGGACTACATGTGGGAGGCCCTGACCGACCCCGCCACCGGTGTTTCGATGATCCAGACCGCGGAGAACCTCGCCCGGAAGTACGGCATCCAGCGCGAGGCGGTCGACGCCTTTGCCGCGCAGTCGTTCGAGCGCGCGCTCGCGGCGCAGGCCTCGGGCTGGCTGGCTGGCGAGATCGTACCGGTCACCAATGAAACGTTCGAGCTACCCGGCTATCGCCCGCGCCGCCTCAAGCTGGCCGGCAAGGCCACCAGCGCCGAACAGGACACACACCCCCGACCCACCCCGGTGGATGTGCTGGCGCGCCTGCGCACAGTGTTCGACGGCGGCGTGCAGACCGGCGGCAACAGCTCGGCGCTGACCGATGCCGCTGCTGCGGCGCTGGTGGGCAACGCAGCCGCGGTGCGGGCATGGGGCCGTGCACCGCTGGCGCGGATCGCCGCAGCCGCGGTGGTGGGCGTTCCACCCGAAATCATGGGCATCGGTCCGGCCCCGGCGATCCGCCTTCTGCTCGAGCGCAGCGGCCTGAAGCTTGACGACGTCGCCCGCTTCGAAGTCAACGAGGCGCAGGGGGCGCAGACGCTGGCTGTGGCACAGGAACTCGGGCTCGAGCAGGCGCGCCTGAACTTGCACGGCGGCGCCATTGCGCTGGGCCACCCGCTGGCCGCCACCGGCGTGCGGCTCACGATCACGGTGGCGCGCCAGTTGCGCCAGATCGGCGCGCGCTGGGGGGTCTCGTCGGCCTGCATCGGCGGTGGCCAGGGCATCGCGCTGCTGGTGGAGAACCCCGAGGCGGCCTGAGGCAACGGAACTACCGGACGCCCATCGTCAGAACAACTGACCCACGTTGAGCAGTGTGAGCACACCCAGCACGGCCATGATGGCCGACGCCAGGCAGTGCACCCATCTCATGGAGACCCGTTGCGCGATCGTGCCGCCCAGGAACACCGCCGGAACGTTAGCCAGCATCATGCCCAGGGTGGTACCCAGCACGACGGGAGCCACATCCTCGTAGCGTGCGGCCAGTGCGACGGTGGCGATCTGCGTCTTGTCGCCCATCTCGGCCAGGAAGAACGCAATCGCGGTGGTGCCAAACACGCCGAAGCGCTGCCGCCCTGCGGCGTTCTCTTCGTCGATCTGGTCGGGTATGAGGATCCACAGCGCCATGGCCAGGAAGGAAAGCCCGACCAACCAGCGCAAGACGTCAGGTCCCAGGGCATTGGCCATCCATCCGCCAAGTGCGCCCGCAGCGGCATGGTTGGCCAGCGTGGCGACCAGGATGCCGCCGACGATGGGCCACGGCCGGCGGAACTTGGCTGCCAGCACGATGGCCAGCAGCTGGGTCTTGTCACCCATTTCGCCAAGGGCGACGATGCCGGTGGATACGAGAAATGCTTCCAAGTCGAACTCCACGTGCCGGCGCAAGAATCAACGACCACACGGCATTCCCGGCCCGAACCGAAGGCGTGCGGTCAAAGGTCTGGCCCGGCGCCTGCCCATGCCGCCAGCGCGCGTGCCCCGACCGGCGCTTCGCACTGCCAGGCGATCAGCGCGCATCGACGTGCAGACTCGCGCACCACGCGCTCGATGTATGGCACCTCGTAGTGGCTGCGCTGCAGCAAGACCGGATCGCGCGTGTGGCTGGCCAGCAGGCATTGATTGATCACCCAGGCATAGGGCTCGATGCCGGCGCGCCGCAGGTCGGCTTGCAACCGCTCTGCCTCGTGCACGGGGGTCGCCTCGGCGAGCGTGACGATGAGCACCCGCGTGTAGTCGGGATCCCGCAGCCGTGGCAGCAGGCTGCGGACGGCCTGGGGTGCGTCACCCTGCGTGCGACTGACTTCGCGGTGATAGGCCTCGGCTGCATCCATCAGCAAGATGGTGTGGCCGGTCGGCGCCGTGTCGAGCACGACAAATGCGTTGCGCGCCTGATCAACCGTCTGCGCAAACGCACGGAAGACCGCAATCTCCTCGGTGCAGGGCGAGCGCAGGTCCTCCTCCAGCATCGCGCGGCCCTGCGCGTCCAGTCCTGCACCCGCCTTGGCCATGACTTCGTCGCGATAGCGCTGCACTTCAGCGGCTGGATCGATACGCGCGATGGACAGGCCGGGCACCTCCTCGTCGATCGCCCAATCCACATGCGCCGCCGGGTCGGTCGTCGACAGCACCACACGATGGCCACGACTGGCCAGGGCCACCGCCATCGCCGCCGCCACGGTGGTCTTGCCGACACCGCCCTTGCCCATGGTCATCACCAGGCCATGGCCGGCTGCCTCGACGTCGTCCACGATCGCACCCAGGCCGCCCGGCACGCTGACAGATAGCGCCGGCATCGCCCGGACCGGTGGCGCGACGGCGGGGTGCAAGAAGGCACGCAGCGACGCCAGTCCAACCATGCCACGCGGCAGGAAGCCCGTGGCGCTGCGTCGCAGCGCGGCCAGCCTCTCAGGCATGTGTTGCAGCGCCTGCGCCTGCCGGCTTGCCATCGCCAGCGCCACCGTATCCTCGGACGCGGGTTGGAAAACGCCGTTGAGTGCCAGGACCAGGTGGCGCACGCCCAGGTCGGCGAGTTCGCAGCGCGTGCGCTCGGCTTCGCGCAGCGCGGAGAGGTCTGGGCGAGCCACCAGCACCACCGTGGTCAGGTCCTCGTCCGCCAGCGCCTGCACCGCTGCCCGATAGGTGGCCTTGTTCTTCTCCAACCCGGCCAGCGGCCCCAGGCATGAGGTGCCGGTCGTGTTGGTCACCAGGAAGTCGCTCCACGCCGAAGGCAGTGACAGCAATCGCAGCGTGTGGCCGGTAGGCGCCGTGTCGAATACGACGTGGTCGAACGCCCGGGTGATCTCGTTTCCCGCCAGCAGTTCTGCAAAGGCATCGAACGCCGCAATCTCGACGGTGCAACCGCCCGAGAATTGCTCCTCCATGTTGCTGATGGCGGCTGCTGGCAAAACGCCCCGGTAAGGGCCGACCATGCGCTCGCGGTAGGCTGCCGCAGCCGCCTCCGGGTCGACATTGAGGGCACTGAGACCCGCAACACCCGTGACTGCGGTGGGCATGGTGCCAAGCGTCGTCTCGAGCACCTCGTCGAGGTTGGAAGCCGGGTCCGTGCTCACCAGCAACACGCGACGCCCCAGTTCGGCCAGGCGTAGCGCGCTGGCGCAGGCGAGTGATGTCTTGCCGACCCCGCCTTTGCCGGTGAAGAACGCGAACCGCGTCTCGACGGCCGGTAGCCGGTCGCCCGAAATTGGGTCGATCATCTGCTGCAGCTCCCAGATCCGCACCCGCAACCACCCGTGCCTGTGTCTGGCGCCGGCGAGAGCGCAGCTTGCTGGCCCAACGCACCCACCAGCTGCGTCCTCGAGGGATATCGGCCGGTGGATACCACGCGACCATCGACGGTGACGATGGGCAAGCGGTCCATGCCCGCCTGCATCTGTTCGATCACGACAGGATTGGCGGCAAACGCGGCCGTGTCGTGACCGAGCCGGTGGCGAACGATCTCGACGCCGGTCTCTTGCAGCCCCTGCACGTCGGCCGCGAACTGCGCCAGCGCGGGGTCGACATCCACACCGCACACACCGGTCGAGCAGCACATGGCGGGCTCGAACACTTCGATTTTGCTCATTTACTGGACTCCTGTTGGCTTGACGCAATCGGCCGCTTCGCACCCAGCCCCGCGTGCAGCGCAACGCCCAGAGCGGCGCCGATCAACTGGGCAAACACGAAGCCTGGCACGCTGGCCGGCGCGATGCCGGCGAAACTATCGGAGAACATGCGCCCGAAAGACGCGGCCGGGTTGGCGAACGAGGTGGACGCGGTGAACCAGTAGGCCGCTCCGATGTAGCAGGCCACCATGGCCGCCACCCGGCCGGGCGGCGAGCGCAGGATGACCACCAGCAAGCCAGCCGTGGCCACGGCTTCGGCAATCCACTGGCCGGTTCCGCCTCGCACCTGGGTGGCGAACTGGAACACGGGGGCATCGAACATCGCATGCGCCAGCCACGCCCCGAGCATGGCGCCGAGCAACTGGGCGCCGATGTACGGCGCCAGTGCCCGCCGGGGCAACTCGCCGCGCGACGCCATGACCAGCGACACGGCCGGATTGAAGTGCGCACCGCTGACCGGCCCGAGCGCTTCGATGAGGATGTAGAGCCCGCCCACGGTGGCCAGGGTGTTGGCCAGCAGCGCAATGGCGGCGTTGCCGCCGGCCAGGCGCTCGGCCATGATGCCCGAGCCGATGACCACGGCCAGCAGCCCCATCGTGCCGAGCGCTTCGCCCAGCAGCTTGCGTGCGGTGTCGGCCTGCATGCTCAGTTCCGGCCAGCGTCAACCAACGCAGCCCGCAGGTCATCGTTGCTCATCGCATCGATCGGCAGCGACAGCAACTGCAGCATGCGATAGCCGATGGCTTGCCGAGTGAGCTCGAAGGCCTGGGCCTTTCCGGCCTCTGGTGCAAGCGAAGGATCCGGGTAGCCCCAATGCACCTGCACCGGGCTGCCAGGCCAGTAGGGGCACGGTTCGGCCGCGGCGTTGTCGCAGACGGTGATCACGATGCGCATGGACGGCGCGCCAGCGGCGGTGTACTCGTCCCACGACTTGCTGCGTACCGCGCTGGTGTCGATGCCTGCAAGCTGCAATGCCTCCAGGGCATGCGGGTTCACGCGTCCGCTGGGGGTGCTGCCTGCGCTGTGGCCGCGCACATCCCTGTCCAGCTTGCGGGCCCAGTGGTTCAGCATGCACTCGGCCAGCACGCTACGGGCGGAGTTGTGGGTGCACAAGATGAGTACATGTGTGGTCATGGCGGGCAGTGGCAGCTGGGTGTGTCGAGCTCGCACGGTTGCCCGGCGCAGCAGTTGGCGGTCAGGAAACCCATCAACTCGTTCATGCGGCCGAAGGCCGCACGGTAGATCAGGTGGCGTCCGTCGCGGGTCTGGCTGACCAAGCCTGCGATCGACAGCTCCTTGAGGTGGAACGACATCGACGCCGGCGAGATGCCGAGCTGCTCGCTCAGCAAGCCGGGCGTGAGGCCCTCAGGCCCGGCCACGACCAGCGCGCGCAGCGCACGCAGCCGGTGCACCTGCGACAGCGCCCCGAGCGCTCGAGCGACTTGCTCGTCGTCCATAGTATTCAAATTATAAACGAATTGTTTGATTGTAATACCCGAACACGCTGGACCCTAAGCGCGCCATGAGTCGCTCTCACTGCACCAATGCTCACGCTGAGCCCAATCGGAAATCTCGTCCACCTGCGACACGAAGAGATCCGGCGGCAACGCGCTGAAGTCGGATTCGTTGCACTCGCCATTGCGAACGATGGCCACGCGCATGCCGGCAGCGCGCGCGGCCAGCACGTCGGCGCGGCTGTCGCCGACGAACAGTGCGTCAGGGGCGGCAACCCCCAACGCAGCCATCGTGCGCAAGGTGCCTTGCGGGTGCGGCTTGAGCATCGTGACGTCGTCGCGGCTGATCACCGGCGCCAGCCAGCGAGCAAAGCCAAAGCGCTCGAGTGCGTCTCCCAGAGCCATCCGCCCGACGTTGCTCACCAAGGCGGTGTGGATGCCTGACGACGCGAGCCGCTCCAGCGTGGCGAGGGCACCCGGCCGCGGAGTCCAGCGGGTCAGTGCCTCGGCGTCCCAGCGGTCGTAGATCGGACCCAGCGCCCGGCGCAACTCATCAACTCTCCCCTGCGGCTCGAACAACTGCGCCGCTGCATTCCACAAATCGGCGTAGGACCCCGCCGTCGGGCAACCGATCGCGGCGCAGGCCTGGCGCAGCTCGGCCTCGGCCTGCGACAGCCGCCATTGGAAGTCGACCAGAGTGCCTTCGAAGTCGAACAGCACGGCATGATGGGGTCGGTCCATGGGATTGCTCCGGGGTTGGGGACGCCGCACGGTGCGCAGCGTGCAGCGAAGAACGGCTTGACGTGTCAATCGTCAGCGGGGGTTTCGATCCAGCCGTCCACTGTATAGGCACCGTCCAACCAGCGCACCACTTCCTCAGCCATGGGGTGGGGCACGGCAGCATACCGAGCGCGCAGAAGTGGGAGGTCACCACCCAGGTCATCGATGCCCCGGTCCTGGAGCGCGTACAGATCCTCCTGCAGCATCGTGGCCAGTCGCTCACCGGCGAACGCGCACGCGGCCTCGTGAAATGCGCGACCGTAGTCATAGGCATCGCCCTCGTGGTAGCTCTGCACCAGCGTGGCGGCGGGAATCAGGCTCAGATGCGGCTGCAGTGCCGGGTTGATGGCGTGTCCCGCAATGTGAGCGGCCGCTGCGTGGCGCCGTCCCGTGAACCCGCGCAGATGCAGGAATCGGGACATGCGGGGTCCATCATTGACAGGGTAGTTGTCCCACAGCGTCGGCTTGCGCTGCAGCGCGTGCGCCACCCGCGCGAGGTGCCCGCAGCCGAACTCCCGACAGCAGATCTCCTCGCCGGTCCAGTACACACCGACGGCCGGGTCCAGTCGGCGGCCCAGTTCTTCCAGGTAGCCGCTGGGGCGCTCGCCGAAGACGATGTCGAGCATCCGGTCGTCGCTGTAGTACGTCGGGCACATCAGCACCCTGCTGGCACGAGTCGCGGCGCTGGCGGCGTGGACGATCTCGACTTCACGGGCGGCCAGGTCGGGCACGTCGCCGCGGGTGTCGTCGAAGAGGATGGCCAGCTCGTCGATTCCGATATCGTCCAGCCATCGGACCTTGTCGATGAAGGCGGACCGAGCGTTGCCGCTGAATTCACGGTATAGCTCGTACGGACTCAATCCCACCCCGAACCGCAGCCCGAGCGCGCGGCAATGGGCCGCCAGATCGGACAACACCGACTTTGCCACCGGCGAATGTGGTTCGCGCCAGCGTCGACGCAAGCAGGCATCAGCCTTCGGTGCGTAGTGGAACCAGGAGTAACCCAGCGTGCGCAGCTGCGTCAGCACAGCCTTGCGGTCATCGTGCGACCACGGCCGACCGAAGTAGCCCTCGATCACGCCCAGCTCGGGAGTCATGGTCGACCGGACAGTGGCTTCTTCCAGAAATCGACCGAACGCTCAGAACACCAGCACCTTGTCGGCGCCGGCGGTCCAGTCGGCCAGTTGGGCGAGCGTGCCCCGCTTCGTACCGTCGATCAGTTCTTCGTCGCGCAGGCCACGTGCGTCCATGCAGGTGCCGCACAGGCCCACCTCGCCGTTGCGTGCCACCTTGCCCAGCATGATCTGCACGTTGTAGTAGCCCTCGGGCACCTTCTGCCCGCTCTTGGCGCAGGTGACGGAATCGGCCATCAGGAACAGCCGCACCGGCTGCCCTTCGCGAGTGGCCAGTGCCCCGGCCAGGCGCAGCGCGTTGTAGGCGCGTTCGTTGCCGTATGGCGCGTCATTGATGATGAAGAGCGTGTGGGACATGGCGTGCTCCAGAACCGGTTTCGCGGGATCGGCGGCGCGTCACGGGCAGGCCAGCCGCTTGCCATTCGCTGACGCCGTCAATGGTCTTGCGCGCACGAAACCCGTGCTTGCGCAGCAGATCGATCGCCTCGTCGGACATCAGGCAGAACGGCCCGCGGCAGTACGCGACGATCTCTGCGTCGCGCGGCAGCTCGGCCAGGCGCTGCGCCAGCTCGGCCAACGGCATTGATCGGGCATAGGGCAGGTGCGCAGTGTCGAACTCCTCCGGCGGGCGTACATCCAGCACCACCACGTCACCGCGCTTGGCCTGAGCCAACAGCTCCTTGCGGCCGACCTGCGTCAGCCGCTCGGGCTCGGCCATCATCTGCTGCAAGGCCAGCCGCAACTCAGCCAGGTGTTCCTCGGCCACGACACGCAGCGTGACGCTGAGCTGAGCCACGTCGCCCCCACTGAGCCGGTAGATCATCCGCTTGCCGTCGCGGCGCACCTGCACCAGCCGCGCTTCCTTCAGCGCCTTGAGGTGGGCACTGGCCAGCTTGACATCGATATCGACCTCCGATGCCAGCGGCTCGACGGCTTTCTCGCCCTGGGCCAGCAATTCGAGCATCTCCAGGCGCTTGGGGCTGGCCAACGCCTTGCCCACACGGGCGACCTGCTCATAGAGGAGATTCTTCAGGGCGCGACCTTCTTCCATGGTTATCATTCTAACGACCTTTAGAATGAATGGCAACAACCACGACCGCAACGTACAGCGCCATGCACAACCCCATCTATCTGGATCACAACGCCACCACGCCCGTGGCGCCCGAGGTGTTTGCCGCCATGGCGCCATGGTTGCAACAGCACTTCGGCAACCCGTCGAGCAGCCATGTCTACGGCCGGCGCTCAGCGCAAGCTGTGGACCAGGCGCGTGCGCAGGTCGCTGCTCTGATCGGTGCACAAGCCCAGGAGATCGTGTTCACCGGCTGCGCGACCGAAGCGAACAACCTGGCGCTGCTGGGCACGGCGCTCGCTACGCCCGGGACCCGGCGACATCTGGTGATCAGCAGCGTCGAACACCCGGCGGTGGCCGCGCCGGCGGCGGCCTTGCGCGAGCAAGGCTGGGAAGTCACCACTGCCGAGGTCGACAGACACGGCCGCGTGTCGGCCGAAGCCATCGGGCAATCGTTGCGCGACGACACGGCACTGGTGTCCGTGATGCACGCCAATAACGAGGTGGGCACGCTGCAACCGATCGCCGAGATTGCCGCCCTCACGCGTCCGCGCGGCATCCGGCTGCACACGGACGCCGCGCAATCCGTCGGAAAGCTGCCGGTGAACGTGCAGGCGCTCGGCGTGGATCTGCTGACAATCGCCGGACACAAGTTCGGCGCGCCCAAGGGCATTGGTGCACTGTATGTGCGCGCGGGCGTCCCCGTGCGGCCGATACTCCACGGTGCCAGCCAGGAGCATGGGCTGCGACCGGGCACCGAGAACGTGCCTTTGATCGTGGCACTTGGCGCCGCCGCAGCGCTCGCGTCGCTGGAACTGCCCGGCTTCACAGGCCGGCTGCACGCTCTGCGCGACCGCCTGCATGAGCGGCTCGCCGCAGGTGTATCTGGCCTGCAGCTCAACGGCCATCCCGACCAGCGGCTGCCCAACACGCTACATGTCTCGTTTCCCGGGATCACCGGGCGCACGCTGCTTGCCCAGGTCGCCGACGTCGTGGCCGCGTCGCTGGGATCGGCCTGCCACTCCGAGCACGATCAGGTCAGTGGCGTGCTGGCGGCCATGGGCATCGCGCCCTCTCGCGCCAGCGGCGCCGTACGCCTGTCCGTCGGCCGCACGACACGTGCAGACGAAGTCGACAGAGCCGCCGACGCGCTGGTTTCGGCATGGGCGAAGTTGCAAGCGCTGTAGCAGGCTTAGAGTCGAGTCCCGCCATCACCGCGGCGCTGAACGGGAACCACTTATGAAGATCGGAGCGCTTTCTCAAGCAACCGGCACGCCGGTGGAGACCATCCGCTACTACGAGCGCGAGGGCCTGCTTCAACCGCCCGCACGCGCCGACAACAACTACCGGGTCTACCAGCCGGCGCATGTTGATCGCCTGGCCTTCATCCGTCAGTGCCGCAACCTCGACATGACGCTCGACGAAGTCCGCGCCTTGATCCATCTGCGCGAGATGCCGGCGCAGGACTGCGGCGAGATCAACGCATTGCTTGACGAGCACATCGGCCACGTCGCGCGGCGCATCCACGAGCTGCGCAACCTGGAGAGGGACCTGAAGGCGCTGCGCGCGCGATGCGCCGAACCCCATGCGGTGTCCGAGTGCGGGATCCTGGATGGCCTGGATCGGGCCGCCGCCACGCCCAGCGGCCCGGCGAAGCGACGGCACGTACACGGCGCGCACTGACTCCGACGTGACCCAGACATGACCTCGATTGCCATCTTCGCAGTCGACTCTCGCGGGCCCCGCCCCGCGCCTGGCCGCTGCGACGCGGCGACACTCACGGCATGAGTACCCCGCGTTCACGCCGTCCCGGTGCAGCCGCGCTGCCTGCGGGCGTGGGCGCAGCGCTGCTCGCCGCGGTGCTGTTCGGGGCGAGCACCCCCGTGGCCAAGGCGCTCGTGGGCGATGTGGGCCCGTGGATGCTGGCCGGATTGCTCTACCTGGGCTCCGGCCTCGGGCTCGCGCTGTTGCGTGCGCTGAGCGGCGCACAGTCGTCCCGACTGGCCGCGCGCGAATGGCCCTGGCTGATCGGTGCCGTGCTGACCGGTGGAATTGGCGGTCCGGTACTGCTGATGTTCGGGCTCTCGGGCATGCCGGCCTCGGGCGCCTCGCTGCTGCTCAACGCCGAGGGTGTCTTCACGGCGCTGCTGGCCTGGTTTGCCTTCAAGGAGAACTTCGACCGGCGCATTGCGCTCGGCATGCTTGCGATCGTGGCGGGGGCCCTTGTGCTGAGTTGGTCCGCCGACGCGCGGTTCGGCAGCTTGCTCCCGGCGCTCGCCGTGCTGGGGGCTTGCCTGGCCTGGGGCATTGACAACAACCTCACCCGCAAGGTGTCGCTCGCCGACGCGAACTGGGTGGCCATGGTGAAGGGGCTCGCGGCAGGGTCGGTCAACCTGACCATCGCGCTGGCGCTGGGTGCCAGCCTGCCACCATTCGGCGTGCTCGCGGGTTCGGCCGTTCTGGGCTTCTTTGCCTACGGCATCAGCCTGACGCTGTTCGTGGTCGCTCTGCGCCACCTGGGTACTGGTCGCACAGGTGCCTACTTCTCGGTGGCGCCATTCTTTGGCGCGCTGCTTGCCGTGCTGTGGTTGGAAGAACCGGTGACCCCGCCTCTCCTGCTCGCAGGCGCCCTGATGGCCCTCGGGGTGTGGCTCCACCTGAGCGAGCAGCACGCGCATCGGCATCCGCACGAGGCGATGGAACACGAGCACGAACACGAGCACGACTTGCATCACGAGCACCACCCTTCGGGCGAGCGGGTGCCCAAGCGCCACACGCACCGCCATCGACATGAGCCGATGACGCACACCCACGAGCACTTCCCCGACGAACACCACCGGCACTCGCACTGAGGCACCATGCCTCGGAAACCCTTCGTCCAGCCCATTGCCATTCATTGGCATCCTTTGATGAAGAGCCCTCCTGTGACGTGAAGGAAGTCGAACATGGGTCGGGGCTCTCGACGTGCGCGCAATCAATGCCAGCGAACGCAGCACAGCGGCTTGACTCTGGACCCGCTACAGGGTTTCAAATGCCGCCGTCGACACCCGAAAGCCCGCCATGAGCGATTCGTGCTGCAGCCACGGCTGCGCTGCCCCACCCGCCGCCCAGAGCCCGCGCTACCGCCGTGTGCTGTGGGCAGCGCTGTTCATCAACGCGGCGATGTTCGGCATCGAACTCGTCGGCGGCCTGCAGGCCGGTTCGGTGTCGCTGCTGGCCGATGCCGTCGACTTCTTCGGCGACGCGGCCAACTACGGCATTTCCTTGCTGGTCCTACGCATGGCCCTGACGTGGCGCGCACGCGCCGCGCTCTTCAAGGGCATGACCATGGGCGCTTTCGGCGTGTTCGTGCTTGGCCGGGCGGCCTGGTCTGCCGCTGCCGGCACCGTGCCCGAGCCGGTGACGATGGGGGAGATCGGGGCGCTGGCGTTGCTGGCCAACGTGTCGGTGGCCGCGATGCTCTACGCCTGGCGTGAAGGTGACGCCAACATGCGCTCGGTGTGGCTGTGCAGCCGCAACGACGCGATCGGCAACATCGCCGTCATGGCTGCGGCCCTGGGCGTCTTCGGCACCGGCAGTGGTTGGCCCGACCTGGCCGTGGCCGCCGTCATGGGCGTGCTGGCGCTGACCGCCGCACGCTCCGTCATCCAGCAGGCCCGGGCCGAGCTGCGCCCGGTGCCGGCGCACGCCTGAAGGGCAGATGCAGAAGGGGGCGATCAACGGCACGGCCTGCTGGCTGGCGCCGATGACGCACACCCACGAGCCCTTCCCTGACGAACACCACCGGCACTCGCCCTGAGGCACAACCATCGGCAACGCCGTGCAGTACCTCACCCGGCTCGCAACCCGTCGTGGTGCGGCGTCGGCACCAACAAAAAAGCACCGGGCGTTGCCACCGGGTGCTGGGTCTTGCTACCGAATTTGGTAGGCGCGATTGGACTCGAACCAACGACCCCCACCATGTCAAGGTGGGAAGCAGGGACTTTTTGGAACGTCCTGGGATCACTCTCTCATAGGTAAACGGCCTCGCCTTCGTCTCGAGAGACCTTCTAAAGTCCACCCCAGTTTTTGGTACTCTTTTTGTACTTCTACAACTGGGCTCCACATGACCATCCGCATCGACACCGTCGCTGCCCGCAACAAGCTCAAGCCGCGACGTGGCCCCTACTGGCACCGGCTGAACAAGGGATGTCACGTCGGCTTTCGAAGGATGACCTCCAACGGACATGGCTCCTGGCTGGCACGGGCAAGGGACGATGAGGCCAACGTGCTGGGCGCCGCGGTGATCTGAGATCGGACAGCACCCTGAACCGTGACATGACCTGCTTGCGGGCCGCGCTGAACCTGGCATTCCTCGACGGCTTGGTCACCAGCGACTTCGCATGGCGCAGCAAGCTCCGCCCGATCAAGAACGCAGACCGTCGGCGTGAGCTTTACCTCGATCGGAAACTGCGGCTCACGTTCATCGAGAAGGCCCCCGCAGACCTCGCTGCGCTTCTGCGTGATCTGTGCCAATTGCCTTTGCGGCCCGGCGCGCTGGCCAAGCTCACGGCGAGCGACTACGACAAGCATCTCAAGGTGCTCAGGATTGGCCAAGACAAGGCAGGAAAGGACCGACGCATCAAATTGCCCGAAGTCACCGCGGCATTTTTCGACGAGGCCTGCAAGGGCAAGCTGCCGTCGGCTCCACTCCTCGCCCGTGCTGACGGGAAGGCATGGAACAAGGACGCATGGAAGGGCCCCGTGAAGGAAGCCGTACTCGGTGCCAAGCTGCCCGAAGGCACCACGGCCTATACGTTGCGTCACAGCGTGATCAGTGATCTGGTCCACGACGGACTCGACCTGCTCACCGTGGCGCAGATCTCGGGGACCAGCGTTGCGATGATCGAGCGCCACTACGGTCACCTTCGAAGCGAGGTCGCGGTCACGGCGCTGGCCCGCCTCGCCCTGTGAACACAGTTGCCACAAGTACGGTAAAATGCCGTATCACAGTTCTGGAGCTGGTCATGACCACCGCTGCGCGATTCGATCTCAAGATGGATGCTCACGAGAAGGCCATCGTGGCCAAGGCCGCCGCGCTGCTGGGTACCACCATGGCCGGTTTTGTTCGCGTCGCCGCCAAGGAGAAGGCACAGTTGCTGCTCGACCGCGAAGCAAGGCTCACACTGACCGAACGGGACTTCACTGCGTTCACCCGCGCGCTGGATTCGGCCTTTTCGCCGAACCCCGCCCTCAAGGCAGCGCTGACCCAGGCGCGCCGCAAGGTTAGGCGTGCTTGACGACCATCCACTTGACCCGGCGGTCCACGATCGTCAAGGATTCGCCTGCGGCTTACCGGCACTCGATGAGTATCTGCATCGCCTTGCCGAGCAGCACCGCCGGCGCGGCATCAGTTCGGTCTACGTGCTCACCGATTCGGCGCAACCCGAACGCATCCTGGGCTACTACACCCTCAGCGCGGCCGAGGTCGACGGCGAGCGTCTGAGCGAAGCCGAGCGCAAGAAGTTGCCACGCTACCCCGTTCCGTGCTTTCGCATGGGCCGGCTTGCGTGTCGAACAGACCAGCGGGGTCAGGGTCTGGGCAAGCTTCTCTTGGGCTGCGCGGTGGACCGTTGCCTGCAGGCGCGACGACAAGTCGCGGCGTATGCATTGATCGTGGATGCGAAGGACGTTGAGGCTGCGGCGTTCTACTTGCATTTCGGATTCAAGGCCCTGCACGACGCACCGCTGACGCTGTATCTGCCACTCGGACGATAGTTCGAGGCAACGGCTCATGCGATGCGGAGGGCAAGCGACGCAGTCACCACCAGCAGCTCCCTCGGCAAGAAGTCCCGTTTCGGGGCGACCACTCAATGCCCGGAGTCCAACGCTGACCAGGCATTGCGCAAGAAGTCGGCAGCTACTGGACCCGACCCTGAGCGGACGAACGGTGGCTCCCACGGGATGTCAGAAACCAGACGCTTAGCTCCTGTCGAATTGCGCCACTCGCTCGCAGCAAGCAAGAGTTGAAGCGATCATCTGTGCATTGCTGACCCTCAGGATTCGCCGATCTTGTACTGACGCTCTTCGGCGACACGCCGGAGTTCGTCGACCGAGTTGCCCGTCAGGTCCGCCATGAACGAAAGAGGGATCTGCATGCCGTTGTCCGGCCAGCAGAGCCTGCGGCCCGGCGTCCAGGCGCGCCACGGTCGTCCCGTTCACCCCCAATTCGTAGGCGTCCAGAAGAACGGTGAAGTCGAAGGCCCGCATGACGCCAGTATGCGCGTGGGCAACCGCGCCCGTCATGAACCGTTCAGCCGTCTCAGTGCGTCTAGGACGGCCGGGTCGTCCAGGTTTGCGCCCGTGCCATTGGCTTGCGAATACCAGTGGGCCACCAGCGAGACAGTGTCGATCTCGGAGGCTTGCGACACGCCCGCATGCAGGCCGCCAACGTCGGCGAGCAAGGCAAAGGCGATTCGTTCGGCCATGAGTTCCGTCGACTGGACCGCCTTGCGCAGGTCTTGGGCCGAATCGGGCCGCGCTTGGCCCACACCGTGTTTGAGTGCGCGCCGCACGGCGCGCAGCGGCTCGACGACTTCCCGCCGCCACGCGCTGACCGCCGCATCCATCGCCGCCACCTCGTTGCCGCCAACGGCACTCGAGTTGGCTGCGTGGTACATCGCATGCAGCAGCACCGTGACGTCCACGCCCACACAGTCCTGCAAAAGAAGGCAAGCCGGGGCCACTCCTTCCTGCGCATAGATGCGCAGCGCGTAGTCCCAGGCACCGGCCCCCTTGGCGCCGAAAGAGTCGGCCATCTGCGGCGCGCGCTATCGGCCTTTGAACACCGGCTTGCGCTTGGCGTGGAAGGCCTCGACCCCCTCGCGGAAGTCTTCCGAGCCGCGCAAACGCGAATAGCAGTGACCTTCCAGCTCGATCGAGGCGGAGAGCGGCGCGTCTTCGGTGTCGTTGAGCAGTTTCTTGGCGGTGCGCTGCGCCAGGGCGGAAAAGGTCAGCAACTCCGAGACCAGCGCATCGGTAGCTGCTTCGAGTTCACCGTCGGCAACGCACTCGGTGGCCACGCCCCACTCGTAGGCCTGCTTGCCCGTGATGCGCCGTGACCGCATCACGATGTCCTTGGTGCGCGTGATGCCGACCATTTTTTGTAGCCGGGCCGAACCGCCCGACCCCGGAATCTGGCCGAGCTTCTGCTCGGGCAGCGCGTACTCTGTGGTCTCGGTGCACAGGCGGAAGTCGCAGGCCAACGAGAGCTCGAAGCCCACCCCGAAGCAGTAGCCGCGGGCGGCCGCAATCACGGGCTTGCCGCAGCGCGCCGGCGCGGCGACGTTCCAGGCCAGCTTGGACACGTGCTCGGGCGATGCCTCCAGGAAACCGTTGATATTGCCGCCGCTGGAGAAATGCTTGCCGGCGGCGCGCAGCACGATGACGCGGACCGCGTCGTCGGCATCCAGCGCTTCGAACACGATCCGCAGCTGGTCACGCGCGCCCATGTTGATGACGTTGTACGGCGCACGGTCGAGCACGATGTCGGCGCGCTGCTTTGCAGCATGGATTTCGACGTGAAAGCCGTCGAACTCGGCGGGCAGCGAAGTGGCGGGGTGAACCAGCTCTTTCATGTTCATGAGGTTTTTCCTTCGGTGAGAGTTTCAGCAGATGGGGTCGTCGGCGGGCGTGCCCATGCCTTGCCAGCGTCGCAGGGGCGTGCGGCATTCGATGTCCAGCAGGTCGAGCACGCGTGCGACCGTGTGGTCGACGATGTCGTCCAGTGTTTGCGGACGGTTGTAAAAGGCGGGGACCGGCGGGCAGATCATCCCGCCCATCTCGGTCACCGCGACCATGTTGCGCAAGTGCGCCAGGTTCAGTGGCGTCTCGCGTGCCAGCAGGATCAGCCGTCGCCTTTCCTTGAGCACCACGTCGGCCGCTCGGCAAACGAGGTTGTCCGACAGGCCCATGGCAATGCCGGCCAGCGTTCTCATCGAGCAGGGCGCGACGACCATGCCCGCGGTCCTGAAGGAGCCACTCGCAAGGGTGGCGCCGATGTCGCGCGGGTTATGCACCACATCGGCCAGCGCCTCCACATCGCCGCGCTTCATGGCAAGCTCCTGCATGGCAGTAAGGCCTCCTGCCTGCGACAGGACGAGGTGGGTTTCCGTGCCGGGAACTTCCCGCAGCATCTGCAGCAGCCGAACACCGTACACGGCGCCGCTCGCGCCGGTGATGGCGACGATGAGCTTGCGCGTCGTGGCGGTCATGTCAGTCCCGCTCGAGCGGCGAGCCCGCGATGGCCGTCTTGCCGACGGCGGCGATGACCTTCGCGACGTCGACTTCCAGCTCGCCCGGAATTCGCACTCGCGTGAAGACGTGCTCGCCCGAAGCCATGGGCTTGGTGGCGTCCAGTCCCATCTTCGCGCCGAAGCCCTGCCATTCCAGCGGGGGCCTGTTGCCGGGAAACCCCACCGTGGTGGACGGATCGAGCGCGGAGCCCTGCGCTCCGGCCACGACGACCAGGTCGCGATCGGCCTGGAAGCGGGTTGCGACGGCCCACTCGACCTCACCGGGTTTGTGCAAGTCGACGTCCTCGTCCACGACGATGACCTGCTTGATGTCGTAGTGCCCGGCGAAGGCGCCGAATATCACGTTCTTCGCCTGGCCTTCGCGCGTCTTTTTCATCTGCACGTGCAGGTGGTAGCGCGCGACGCCCCCAACGGTGAGGTGCACGTCCAGCACGTTGGGAAAGCTGCGCTGCAAGTGCGACAGCAGCGTCGCCTCGCGCGGGATGGAGCCCAGCAGCAGGTGTTCCATTTCGGCGGGCACGATGGTGTGATAGATCGGGTCACGCCGATGGGTCACGGCCTGGATCGCGATGACCTCACGCTCTTCACGCGCGCTGTAGTACTGGGGGAACTCGCCGAACGGTCCTTCGGCTTGGCGGGCGTGCGGAAGAATCCGGCCTTCGATCACGATCTCGGCATCGGCGGGGACGCGGACTTCGTTGGTGAGGCATTTCACGACACGCAACGGCGCGCCATGGAGGGCGCCCGCAATTTCGAGTTCATCGAAGTCGATGGGGGCAATGGCTTGCGAGGCAAGCGCCGTCAGCGGATCAACTCCGATCACGATCGCCACGTCCAGGGCTTGCCCGGCGGATTCGGCCGCGGCGAAAAAGGCGCTCAGGTGCCGCGGCAGGATCAAGACGCCCATCCGGTCGCGATCGTGCAGCTGGATGCGGTTGATCGACACGTTTTGCACCCCCGTCTTGGGATTGCGCGCGATCACCAGGCCCGCCGTGATGTAGGCACCGGCATCGTGTTCGCTGTGCGTCGGCACGGGCAGGAGCTTGCGGATGTCGGGACCCTCGTCACCGTCGAAGCGATGCACGAGCTGCTGCACCGGTGCGGTGCCCTTCGCGAGCTCCTGCCAGGGCAAGGGACGCTCGGCGGCCCCCAGGAAACGGCGAAGTACTTCGGACTCGGGCACCCCCATCGCTTCGGCGATCCACGACCGCCGCGACATGAATCCGGACACCACCGGAATCGTGTGCCCGCCGGGCTGGGGAAACAACACGGCCTGCTCGCCGTCCAGCCGCTTGGCGATCGCCGCCAGCTCGTGGACCAGCGAAACGCCCGGGCGGATCGCCGCCAGCCGATCGGTGTTGGCAAGGTGGCGCAACCAATCGCGCAAGCTGGTGAATGTTTGATTGTGGGTGTTCATGAGGACCTGTGCTGTTGATCCATGGCGTGGTTGACGTGTCGCCTGTCCCGGCCGCCTCGTACTCGCCCGCGACGAGCTTGCGCCGCAGGACCTTGCCGACCGGCGACTTCGGGATTTCTTGCACGAATACGTATTCGCGCGGCCGCTTGAAATTGACGAGCTGCGACACCCGGCAATGCGCGTCCAGTTCCGCGGCCGTCACCGGCTCGCGCAACTTCACGAATGCGACGACCTTCTGGCCCCAACGCTCGTCCTGCAGACCGGCCACGGCCACGTCGTCCACATTCGGATGCAGGGACAGGACGGATTCGATGTCCACTGGCGAGATGTTCTCGCCGCCGCTGATGATCATGTCGTCCACCCGCCCGGTGACGAACAGGTGCCCTTCGAGGTCGGTGTAGCCGGTGTCCCCCGTGAAATACCAGTCGCCGTGAATGCTCTTGGCATCCGCGTCGGGGCGGTTGTGGTAGCCCTCGAAGGCTTCGTCGCTGTGCAAGTCCGCGATGATCTGCCCTTCTTGCCCGCGCGCGACAGTCCGGCTCGGGTCCGTGCTCGTGAGCCCGACGACCCGCAACCGCGTGTTGATCCCGGCCAGCCCCGCCGAGCCCGGCTTGCCGACCGCGTCCTGGTTGATGGAGAACGTGTAGATCTCGGAGCTGCCGTAATGGTTGACGAACATCTCGGGTCGGAAGGCCGCGTTCACGCGCGCAAGCAGGGCGTCGTGCATCGGAGCGCCGGCGAACCCGATCTTGCGCACGCTGGAAACATCGGTGGACGCGAACGATGGATTGGCCAGCAGGTCGTGATACAGCGTCGGCACCAAATACAGATGTGTCACCTGCTCCGCCTGAATGGCGGCCAAGGCACTCTTGGCGTCGAAACGGGGCATGCAGACGAAGCGGCCGTCCACCAGCGCCATCGCCAGCAAGGAGCGCACGCCCATCGTGTGGTACAGCGGCATGACACCCAGCGTTCGCTCCGAGTGGCGATAGCAGTTCTGCGCCACGTGGGCAAGCGCCGCAATGCGTTCGGCCCGCTGCCGTCGTGGCACGCCTTTGGGTTTGCCCGTGGTCCCTGACGTGTAGAGCATGAGCGACAGGTCCTCGGGCCGGGCGAGGGGCACCGGCTCGGCGGCGTGAGCCAGCCACGCGTCGAAGGGCGTGGCCCCAGCTTCGCCAGCGCCGACCGCAACACGCGACAAGGACGCCGCAAGCGCAGAAGCCGCCACAGCCGGCGCGCTCACCGCCTCGTAGACGATCGCGCGCGCGCCCGAGTCGCCCAGGCAATGATCGATTTCGTCGCCCTTGGCCCGCCAGTTGACCGGCGTCATGATCACGCCGGCGAATTGGCAGGCCCAGTGCAAGGTGGCCATTTCCCAGCGGTTCTGGAGCACGACCAGCAAATGGTCGCCGCGTTTAATGCCGGCGGCGGCCAGGCCGCGCTGCACGGCACCAACTCGCATCGCCCAGTCAGCGTAGTTCAGGCGCAGTGCGCCGTCGACAAGGGCGACGGCCGAGGGGCTGCGCTCCACCGCATGCAAAAAGGTGCGGCCGAGGTCAAGCATGGCTCACCTCCTGTGCGCGCGCCTCGTGCCGGGCGCGGGCAACCTCGAGCACGGCCTTCACGATCGGGGTGTAGCCGGTGCAGCGGCACAAGTGGCCCGACAGCATCTCCCTGACCTCTGCTTCACCGGGCACGCTGCCTGGGTCGAGGCGCCCCAGCCAGTCTTCGCACGACATGAGGATACCGGCCGTGCAAAAGCCACACTGCAAGGCGAAGTGGCGTTTGAAAGCCTGCTGCAAGTCGTTCGGCGCGCCGTTCGCTGCCAACCCTTCCACGGTGCGCACTTCACGACCTCGCACTTGCACGGCTAGCATGAGGCAGGCACGCTGGCATACACCGTCCACCAACACGGTGCAAGCGCCGCACACGCCGTGTTCGCAGCCGACATGCGTGCCGGTCGCGCCCAATTCGTGGCGAATGAAGTCGGCAAGCAAGGTGCGCGGCTGGGCTCGCCCGGTGCGCGCGGCGCCGTTGAGCGTGAGGGCTACTTCGTGTGAAGAATCGCTGTTCAGGAGGTTCATGGGTTCTTCCGGGATGCAAGCGCTTGTTGCGTTGCCTGGCGGCCGAGTTCGCGGACCAGTTGGCGGCGCAGGGCGGCGCTGGCCTGGGGTTCATCGCGAGGCTGCAGGGACCAGGCGTATTCGTTGAGTGCATCGTCGAGCGCCCCGCCTTCCAGGATCGGGAAGTCGCGCGCAACCGGCCGGTCCGCGACGCCGCCGACCGCCAGGCGCAATCGCTTCTGATCGGCGACGGCAGCGACGGCGCATACGGCAAAGTCGCCGTGGCGCATCGAGAATTCGGCGAATCCATGGCCCGCCCCGGCTTGCGCCAGCGGAAAGTGCACGGCCTCCACCAATTCATCCACGGCGCGAGCCGTCGACAGCATGCCGGTGAAAAAACTGGCCGCTGCAACCGTGCGCCGCCGCTTGGCGTTGCGCAGGATCACCTCGCCTTGCAATGCCAGCAGGCACAGCGGCAATTCCGCGGAGGGGTCCGCGTGCGCGATCGACCCCGCCACCGTGCCACGGTTGCGGATTTGGAAATGGGAGATGTGCGGGAATGCCAGTGCGAGCAGCGGCAGTTCCTTGTCGAGATTTGGACGCCGCTCGATCGCGGCCTGGGTCGCAGCAGGGCCAACGTGCAGCCAGCGGCCGTCGATGCGGACCTGCGCGAGCGCCGGCGAACGCGAGATGTCGATGAGGCGCTTGGGCTGCGCGAGACGCATGTTCAGCAGCACCATCAGCGACTGGCCGCCCGCCAGGATGCGCGCGTCTTCACCCAACTGGGCGAGCGCTTCGATCGCGACGTCCGCGCTGTCCGCACGCTGGTAGTCGAACGTTGCGGGCTTCATCGGCGCACCCCCAACCGCGCGAGCACTCGCCGCCACCAGCTCGGCCGCTCGGTCCCCGCCGCCTGCCTTCCCAATGCGTCGAACAGTTGCGCGAGCACGATGCGCGCCGCCCCTTCCAGCATCCGGCTGCCGACCGCGGCGACACGGCCGCCGACTTGCGCTTCGTAGTCATAGTGCAGCCGTGTTCCGGAATCGGTGCGCTCCAGTCGCACGCTGCCCATGCCCGACGCGCTGCCCAGCGACGAGGTGCCGCTGCCCGCGAGGCGCAGGCTGCGCGGCGCGTCGATCTCGTCGATGTTGACTCGGGCAGCGTAGCGGGCTTTCACCAGGCCGACGCCGACGGTCACGTCCGCGCGATAGCTGTTGGGACCCACCGCGGTCAGCTCATGGCAGCCCGGGATGACGCGCGCAAGTTCCGCCGGGTCCAGCAGGACCGCAAACACGCGTTCCGGTGGAGCTGCAATGTCGACGGTGCCGTTGGCGCGCATCGACAAGCCGCCGCCCGCCGGCGGTTGCGCGTGCGCGCTCGCGTTTGCCAACGCGGCGGGCGGCGCGGGCTCGGCGCCGCCGATCGCCGCGAGCACGCGTGAAGGCGTGAGCGGAAGACGAACATCCACGAACTCATGCAACGGTCGCAACGCATCGGCGAACGCGTTGGCGATGGTGACCTGGGTGCTCATGTTGTTGCCTTCGCCGAGTCCCTTGGCGCCCAGCGGCGTGAACGGGCTGGGCGTCTCCAGGTGAACGATGGTCGGCTCTGGCACCTCGCAGGCGGTCGGCACCAGGTAATCGGCAAAGGTTCCGCTCTGGAAACTGCCATCGGCAGAGTAGCGAAACTCTTCGTACAAAGCCGCGCCCACACCCTGCGCGAACGCGCCGCGAATCTGGCCGTCGGCGAGTTGCTGGTGCAGGATGCGGCCCGCGTCATGGCCGGTGACGTACCGGTCCACCCGAACCCGGCCGGTGGCGGGATCAACTTCCAGGCCGCAGATGTCGACGATGAAACCGTACGCCGCGGAACTGTTGACCCGGTCCTGCGCATCGGGCGCGACCAGCGTCTCGGGCGTCCAGAACGCGGTCTCGCGCACGCCCGGCGACATCCCCGCCGGCAGCAAGGCGGGCGCCCAGTGCGGACTTGCGGCGAGCCGCGTGAAGGCCTGTGACTTGTCCGGCTGGCCCGCATCGAAGATGCGCCCGCCCTCGAAACGGATACGCTCGATCGGACAGTCGAAGTCGGACGCCGCGATCAGCGCGAGCTTGTCGCGCACCTTGAGGGTGGCCAGATGCACGGTGCCGGCGACGGCGCCGGCAAAGCGACTGCTGTAGTTGCCCGCGGCGACGGACCATGCGTCCTTGGCCGTGTCGAACTCAACGTTCACCACGACACTCTCAGGAGACAGCCCCAGCACGGCGGCGACCACCTCGGCACAAACGGTCCGGTGGCCCTGCCCGGCAGGCGCCGATGCAATGACGACGTTGACGCCCCCGAGCAGGTCGACGGCGACCGTTGCGCTTGCGATGCCGCCGTTCTTGGGGCCGGCCTTCTCGCGCTGCGCGGCGGTCAAGACCGTGCTGATGTAGCCCATGTTCGAGATGGAGGGCTCGACGATCGTCGCCACGCCGATTCCATACAGCTTGCCGGCTGCCCGAGCCGCGTCTTGCCGCGCGCGCAGCGCGGGCATGTCGGCAGCGCCCTCGGCCATTTGCAGCAAGCGATGGTAGTCGCCGGAATCAAGCACGGCGCCCGCGGCGGCGGTATAGGGGAACTGCGTGGCGCGCACGAAGTTGCGGCGGCGCAGCTCAAGGGGGTCGATGTCGAGCGTTTGCGCAATTCGGTCCATCAGGCGCTCGAGCGCGAAGTACACCTGCGGTCCGCCGAATCCGCGCACGAGGCCGCTGGGCGTCTTGTTGGTGACCACCACGCGGTTGCGAACGGCCAGGTGCGCAATGTCGTAGGCGCCCGTGAGGGAGCCGTGCATGCGGTACAGCGTGGCGGGCTCCGGCGCCCGAAGGTACGCGCCCACGTCTTCCCGCTGGTCATATCGCAGCGCCAGCACGCGCCCGTCGGCGGCGACGGCGGCTTCGATGTCGGTCAGGCGCGCGGTCGCGGAGGTGGCCGCCTCCAGGTGTTCGAGCCGGTCCTCCACCCACTTCACGGGTGCGCCGGCCTTGCGCGACGCCAGGCACATCAGCACGATCGACGGGAACAGCGCCTGCTTCACGCCGAAGCTGCCCCCTGAGTCGCGGGGCACCTTGTGGCGCAGCTTGTTGCCCGCAACCCGGAGCGCGAGGGCCATCACCGCATGAAGGGAGAACGGTCCCATGAAGTTCGACAGCACCTCGTAGCCTTCGTCGCCCGGCAGGTGCTCGGCAACGACCACGCCGCATTCGATGGGCGTGCAGCTGTTACGCGGGTATTGAACCGTGAGCGCCACGCGGTGCGGCGCCGACGCGAAGGCAGACTCGGGGTCTCCATAGCGAAAGCTACGATCCGAAACGACGTTCCCGCCGACGCCGGCGTGCAGCACCGGCGCATCGGATTGGCTGGACCGCTCGATGTCCACCACCGCGCCCAACGCGCGGTACTCGACGCGGATCGCCTCGAGCGCGTCCTCCGCCAGGTAGCGGTCCTGCGCCACCACCACCGCCACGGGCTCGCCTGAGTACCGAACGCGGTCGACCGCGAGCGCCCAGTGCTCCATCGGCGCCTTGACGCCGACCACGAAGGGCTGTGACCAGCGCTGCACGTCCTCGCCGGTCAACACGGCGCGCACGCCCGGCATGGTGAGCGCCGCGCTCGTATCGACCGACACGAGCTCGGCATGCGCGTGGGGTGAACGAAGCACCGCCGCATACAGGGTGTTGGCGGCGACCCCCAGGTCGTCCGCGAAACGGCCGCGACCCAGCAACAGCGCGTCGTCCTCGATGCGCAGACCGCCGCGTGTCGCCGGTGCCGCGGCATCGCCGGGGCTGCGCAGCTCGGCGGAGTGCGACTTCACGCGATGCTCCCGCGCTCGCGCAGCGCCTGCATCGAGTCGCTGTGGCGAGCGGCCACCACCATGGCCCGGCGCAGGTACATGCCCGCATCGTGTTCATCGGCGAAGCCGATCGCGCCGTGGAACTGGATGTTTTCCTTGGCCACGTGCAGGGCGGCGGCTTTCGCCCGGTGAATGCTGGCCGCGGCGGCAAAGCGCGCCCTGGGTGTGCCGAGCGCGGACGCCGCCTCTTTGACGAGCGCTTTCGCTGACGCAACCTGAACATGGCAATCGGCTGCACGGTGTTGCAATGCCTGGAAGCTGCCGATGGGCACGTCGAATTGGCGGCGCAGCCCCAGGTACTCCAGGCTCATCGCCAGGGCAGCGCTCATCGTGCCGCACAAGTACGCCGCGTCCGTCAGCCGCAGCAGGTCGATCGCCTCTTTCCATGCGTCTTGCCCCGCGCGGCCCTGAAGGACGCGCGGTGCATCGGTCCACGCCGCGTTGTCGATGCTCAGCCGCGTGAGGTAGCTGCCGTCCACGCATGCGTCGTGAACCGCGTTCACGCCCCGCCCTGCAAAAGGCACGAGGCGAAGCTCGAAGGTGTCGCCGGCCTGCCGGGCGACGAGAATGGCCTGGGCCGCGTCGGCATCGAAACTCATCGCCGATGTGCCCGCGTGCGGTGTGGAACGGGCGTGGTCTGCCAGGGCGACGTGATGCCGGCCTTCGAGGAGCGCGTCGCGGTGCTGCACGACGATTACGTTCGCGCAGCCGGCAATCAGCTTCGCCGCGACCATGGCCACCGTCAACGGCGGCATGAGCAAAGCGCGGCCTGCCTCCTCGGCAACGACACAGGCGGCGCCTGCGCCAAGCTCGAGCCCGCCGGCCGATTCCGCAACCGCGATGCCGAACCAGCCGAGTTCTGCCATTGCGCGCCAGCGGCTTGCGTCCCATGTGCCGGGCGCCTGCGTCATCCGTTGCCGCGCGGCCGCGGGACCGGCATGGTCGGCAACGAAGGCCCTTGCGCTGTCCGCGATCATGTCCAGGTCCACTTGGGCTGACTCGCTCATCGCTTGCTCCCGGCAGACGGCAGACCCAATGTCCGCGTCGCGATGAGGTTGCGTTGAACCTCGTTGCTGCCGCCATAGATGGACAGGCGCCGCGACTGCAGGAACATCTCGGAAAAGTCCAGGAGGTCGGCCCCCTGTCGCGACGACGCACGCAGTGCAGCCATGGGCCCGGCGAGTTGTTGCGTCGCGTCGAGCACGAGGTGCACGGTGTCCGTGGCCAGCACCTTGAGGTAAGAGCTGTCGGCGGCCACGCCACGTTCCGCGGCCTCGGCCGCGCCGAGGTAAGCAGCTATCAGCGTCTCGACCGCGACTTCGCACTCCACCGTTCGTTCCAACATGGATGAAGTCGGGTTTCCGACCGGCCCCGATCGCAGCATCATTCGCAACCGCTCGATGGCCTTCAGTGCAAGAGCGGGCGAACCGATGCGAAGCCGCTCTTCGGCCAGCACCGCCGTGGCCACCTGCCACCCGCGATCGATCTCACCCACCACGTTGGACAGCGGGATCACCACGTCGTCCAGGAAAACTTCCGCGAACTCGTCGTCGCCCGCGATGGTGCGGATCGGCCGCCGGCGGATGCCGGGAGTCTTCATGTCGATCAACACGAACGTGATGCCGTGCTGCGGCTTGCCGTCGTCCGAGGTGCGCACCAGCGCAAACATCCAGTCGGCGTGGTGACCCCAGGTCGTCCAGATCTTGTGGCCGTTGATCACCAGCTGGTCGCCGTCGCGCCGGGCGCGCGAGCGCAGGCTCGCGAGGTCCGAGCCAGAGCCGGGTTCGGAATAGCCCTGGCACCACACGGCGTCGCCCGCCAGGATGCCCGGCAGGTATTGCTGCTTCTGTGCGTCGGTGCCACATGCCATCAGCAGCGGGCCGATGTGGTTCAGGCCCTGGGTCGGAATGTCCGGCGCGCCTGCGCGGGCCAATTCCTCCATGAGGATGACCTGCTGGACCGGCGTGGCCGCCATGCCGCCGTGCTGACGTGGCCAATGCGGCGCAATCCAGCCACGCGCGGAAAGTTGGCGATACCACGGCATGCCCTGCTCCGGCTCCGGCCGAAAGGTCAGGTGCCGAAGTTCGTCAGGTACGTTCTCCTGCAGCCAGCCGCGCACTTCCGCGCGAAAGTCCGCATCGGCGGTGGTCTCGGGTCGAAGCATGGTGCGCCGGCGGCTCAAAGGCTGCCGATCTCCTCGTAGACGTGCTTGGTTTCCATGAAGTCGTTCATGCCTTCCAGACCGTGCAGGCGGCCGAACCCGCTTTCGCGGTAGCCGCCCGTTTCAGCTTCAGCGAACAGCTTGTTGTGCGCGTTGATCCACACCGTGCCGCAGCGAACTTCGCGGGCCATGCGGTGCGCCCGGGCATGGTCGCGCGTCCAGACGCTGGAGCCGAGCCCGAATCGGGTGGCGTTGGCCAGGCCGACGCCGTCACGGTCGCTGTCGAACACCTCGAGTGTCATCAGCGGCGCGAAGTGCTCGTTCTGCACGACGTCACTGCGCGGGTCTTCGACCTCGACGAGCGTGGGCGACACGAAAGCCGCATGGGTCGCCATGCCCTCGACCTTGCCGCCGCGCACGACCATGCGGTGACGCTCCCCGACCTCCTCGATCAGGCGCAGGATGCGGTCGCGGTTGGCCAGATCGATCACGGCGCCCATGTCGCTGTCCGGCAAGTGACCGGGGCCGACACGGAAGGCCTTCAAAGCCCTGGTCATCGCGTCCTTGAACGCGGGTGCGACCTTGCGTTGGACCAGGATCCGGGTTGCCGCCGTGCATTGCTGTCCGGAAAGAATGGTTCCCGCCGCGAGAATTTGCGGAATGGCAAGGTCGAGATCGGCATCGTCACAGACGATGCACGGGGCCTTGCCGCCCAACTCCAGCGACAGGCGCTTGAGGCTTGGCGCAGCGTCGGCCATGATGCGCTTGCCCACGGCGGTGCTGCCGGTGTAGCTCAAGACATCGACCTCGGGAGAGCGCACGAATTCCTGCGCCACCTCGTGGCCCTGTTCAAAGACGATATTCAGGATCCCTGGCGGCATGGCCGTGACTTCGGCCATGCGTTCCGCTACCCGGTGCATGAACAGCGCGCTTTGCGGCGCTGCCTTGACCACCACGGCGCAGCCTGCGGCCAGCGCGGGCGCAAGCGACCGCACGAAGAGAATCAGCGGCGCGTTCCACGGCACGATGATGGCCACCACACCGGCGGCCTCATGGACGATCAGCGACCGGATGCCCGGCGCCGGTTCGATCACCCGGCCGGCACCCATGCGCGCGACACCCGCGTAGTAGCGCAGCTCCGATGTGGCGCCATCGACTTCGCCGGCGCACTCGCGCAGCAGCTTGCCGTTTTCCGCGTTCAGCAAGGCAGCCAGTTGCTTGCCATCGGCCTCGAGCCGTGCCGCCATCTCCAGCAGGGCTGCGGCGCGCACGCGCGGGCTGTCGCGCCAGGGTGTATTTTCAAACGCATGACGCGCCGCCTCGATCGACGCGACCGCCTCCACCCGGCCGCCTGCCGGCGCGGTGCCGAGCACTTGCCCGGTCGCAGGCGCCGTCGAATCAAATCGACCCGACGGACCTTGGGCACTGGTCCACATCCCGCCAATCCAATGCCGCGCCTCGCGCCGCTCAACAGATTCGATCATCCCGCAACTCCTTGCGTGTTCAGACGTTCCAGTGCACGTGCGCGCAGCTCGGACTTCAGGACCTTGCCCATCGCGTTGCGCGGGAACGAATCCACGAAGTACACGTGTTTGGGCTTCTTGTAGCTGGCGATGCGGGACTTGCTGTGCTCCATCACCTCACTCACTTCGAGCTCCCGCCCGGGCTTGAGCTCGATGAAAGCCGCGACGGCTTCGCCGAACACTTCATCGGGCACGCCGACCACGGCTGCATCCGCAATAGCCGTGTGCTCCAGGAGCATCTGCTCGACTTCCTTGGTGTAGATGTTGAAGCCGCCGCTCAGCACCATGTCCTTGCGGCGATCGACGATGTAGAGGTAGCCGTCGACGTCGAAGCGCGCCATATCCCCAGTCTTCAGCCAGCCGTCGACGATGGTGGCCGCGGTTTCGTCGGGCCGTCCGAAGTAGCCGCGCATGGTGGTGAACCGCCCCGGGATTCCGGCGCGAACCAGCAGCTCGCCGGCTTCGCCCACTGAAACTTCTTCGCCGCGGTCGTCCACGAGCTTCACTTCCACCCCGGGGGTAACCCGGCCGACCGAGGCAGGATGGGTGAACTGCTCCTCGTGCTCCAGTCCGGTCACCGAACCGACTTCGGTCATGGCGAAGAACGAGTGCTGGCGCACCTGCGGCAGCAGCTCAATCAGCCGGCGTTTGAGCTCGACGGGGAAAGCCTCCCCTGTCACGATCAGGTGCCGCAGGCTGGCGCATCGCTGGGCGCCGCGCTCGAGCGCAGGCATCAACATGCGCGCTACCGTCGGCACCATGCCCACGGCGCTCACCTTCTCGCGCTCGATCAGGGCGAGCGCATCGTCGGGCTCGAACCGCCCCATCACCACCAACGTGGCCCCCAGGGACAGGGCGTTGAGCATCCGTGCCATACCGGTGCGGTGGGCGAGCGGCGTGGTGACGAGGAAGACGTCGTCGGCGGTGATCCGCCATTCGACCGGATTGATGTACCCGTGCTGGACGACCATGTTGGCGTGGGTCATCACGGCGCCCTTGGGCTTGCCGGTCGTCCCCGACGTGTAGAGGATCATGCAGTCTTCGGCATCGACCTTCACGTCCGGGAGCGACTCGTCGCACGCCACCGCGACCTGCTCGAAGCGATGCAGTCCGGGCGGTGTGTCCGCCCCTAACACCGTTCCGACGACGACGCGGCACACCCCGGCCAGCTGCTCGCGAATCTCCTCCAGCGCCTTCTCGGACTCGGCGTGATAGATGAACACCGTGGGCCGGCTGTCGACCGCGAAGTAGGCCAACTCCTTGGGCGTCATCCGTATGTTCACCGGCACGACGACCGCGCCCAGCGAGAAGCACGCATACAAGCTCTGCACGAACTCGACGCCATTGGGCAAATAGACCATTACCCGGTCCCCGGACCCCACGCCCAGGCGACGCAAGCCCAGGGCCAGTGTGTTGACGCGCGCGTGGAGCTCGGCAAAGCTCACCCGCTGCTCGCCCGCCACCAGAGCGGTCTTGGCTTGATGACGCTGCGCATAGGCGCGCAGAAAGTGTTCGAGTCGCATGGAAAGGCCCTCAGGCGAGTTGAAACGCCGGGTAGTTCTGCTCGCTCGTCAGCGGGTCCCACGCGAGCACCACGCGCTTGCCGATGGCCATCTGCTCGGGTGCGCAGTTGACGATGTTCGCGATGATGCGCACACCCTCGTCCAGCTCCACGGTCGCAACACACAGCGGCAACCGGCCTTCGAGGCCGGGGCCGGGAATGCGCACCACGGTGTAGGCATAGATAACGCCCTTGCCACCGGTCTCGCGCCACTCGAGCGTGCGCCGCCCGGTGTACGAGGAGACGGGCTTGGGATAGTGCTGGAAGCGCTTGGCTTCCGTGCAGTACTGCAGCACGAGCTTGCCCGCGGCAATTCCGTCCCAGAAGGGTTGGCTGTCCACATAGGAGCCGATGCGGGGAACGGGACGCACGCTGGCGCCGGCGGATGTTTCTTTGGTCTGGCTCATTTAGGCCTCCAGGATCATGGCGGAGCTCACGCCCCAGTTTCTGCCGTAGGGAATGACGCCGATGCCGGTGACCAGCGCATTGCGCGGGTCCCTCACCTGGCGGCTGCCCCCCTCTCCGAACATCTGGCCCACGGCTTCGGCCAGGTTCAGGCCGCCGCTGGCCAGGCCCGGTTGGCCGGCAGAGATCTGCCCGCCGCCCGTGTTCAATGGCAAGGTGCCGTTGAAGGACAGGTCGGTGTCCATCGTGAAGGCCGAGCCCTGGCCGGTTTTGCAAAAGCCGAACGCCTCGAACTTCATCATCACGGCGATCGTGAAGTCATCGTAGGGCTGGAACATGCGCACGTCCTGCGGGCTCATGCCGGCCTTGTTGAGCACCGCGGGCCCGATCTTGGTGAAGCCGGACTGCGTGATGTCCGCCACCGGATCGCGGCCGTTGAAGTTTGTGACTTCCGCGTAGGCGACCGGGTGCACCATCTTCGTCAGGCCGAGCGTCTTGGCATGCTCGGTGGTGGTGACCAGGAAGGCATTGGCGCCGTCGCAGAACATGACGCTGTCGAGCACGCGAAGCGGGTCGCAGATCACGCGCGACTGCATGTACTCCTCCATGCTCAACGGCTTCTTGAACTTGGCCAAGGCATTGTCGTTGTGCAGTGCGTGCTCGCGCTGAGTGATCGCGATCTTGCCCAGCGCCTCGGTATTGATGCCGTACTGGTGGATGTATCGGCTCATCAGGAGACCGAACGTGGCCGGAGGGCCCTGCACGCCCGGTGGGTCCTGGAACTCGGGCCGGTATGCGCCGTAGTTGGAGCGCCAGTCGGTGCTCGGCGCATCGGCCGACATCACGACCGCGACCTTGCACATTCCGTCGCGGATCGCGGACATTGCGCGGGCGACGCCGCCCGTCGCCGAACAGCCGCCGATGCCCCCGTAGTTCAGCCACGACGGCGTGATGCCGAGGGCTTCCGTCATGTAGACAGCGAAGAAGGGGTTGGGCGCTTCCGATAGCGCCGTGGTCACCGACAGTCCGTCGATGTCCTCGAGCCGGATGCCGGTGCGTTCGATCAGCTGGGAGAGCGCTTCGCCCGCCAGGTCGTACGCGCTGCGGCCGCTCTTGAACTCGATCTTCGTTTCCGAGTAGCCGGCAATGACGATGTCTTTCTTTTTCATGGATTACTCTCCGAGGAACTTGGGTGTGCGCTTGTCGCGGAATGCAGCCAGACCTTCATCGCGGTCCCGCGTGAAATACAACATGAAGGAGACATCGCCTTCGGCGGCCATGCCCTCGGCCAGCGGCAGGTCCATACCGCGGTCGATCACCGACTTGGTGAACATCACCGACAGCGGTGCGTTCGCACAGATGGCGCGGGCAAGTTCGCGCGCCTTGTCCGTGGCGCCGCCAGCAGGCGTCACGTGGTTGACGAGTCGGTATTCCTTGGCTTCCTCGGCGGTGATGCGCCTGCCGGTCCACATGAGTTCCTTGGCCAGCGCGGGGCCGATCAGGCGCGGCAACGTCTGCGTGCCGCCACCGCCGGGCATGAGGCCGAGGCGAATTTCCGGCAGGCCGAACTTGGCGTTCGCGCCAGCCACGATCATGTCGCCAACGAGCGCGAGCTCGAGCCCGCCGCCCAGGGCGAAACCTTCGATGGCGCTGATGACGGGCTTGCTGAATGCCGGAAGGTCACGAAAGAGGGAGTTCACCTTGCGCGAGCTCTTGCGCTTGCGATAGAAGTCGAAGTAGCCGTTCGACTCGAGCTTGAACTCGCTGGTGTCAATGCCGGTGCAAAAGGCCTTGTCGCTGCCCTTGAGGATCACGGCGCCGATGCTGCGGTCATGTTCCGCTTCGGCGAGCGCGGCGAGGATTTCCTCGGCGGTCTGCTCACGCAGCGAGTTGAGCTTGTCGGGACGGTTGATGGTGATCTCCAGCCAACCCTCCACGCGTTCAGTCAATATGTCCTGTCTCATGAATTCCTCTTTCTGTATTCGTCGAAAAGAATGGACTGCCGGGGCGGTCTAGCCGCCCAGCTCGTCGCCACCGATAGCGCGTTCGATCTGGGCATGCATTCGGGCCTGCGTTTCGGGATCGGCGCGCTGCTCGGCGCCGATCGTGAGTTCCAAACAGACCTGCGCCGGTGCCGCGAGCACCAGCACGCGGTCAGCAATCTCCAGCGCGTCGTCGATGCGGTGCGTCACGAAGACGCAGGTCTTGCCGACCGAACGCACGATCTCGCTGAAGTCGCGCCGCAGCACCTGCGAGGTGACGTGGTCGAGCTGGCTGAACGACTCATCGAGCAGCAGCAGATCGGGGTCGACTGCAAGCGCGCGCGCGAGGGACACCCGCTGGCGCATGCCGCCGGACAGCTCGCTGGGGTACTTGTCGCCCGCGCCGTCGAGTTTCACGCGACGCAGCCAGTCAAGCGCCGTGCGACGCGTCTCGGCCTTGGGCTTGTCGAGGATCTGCAGGCCGAGTTCGACGTTTTCGCAAGCGGTGCGCCAGGGCAGCAAGCGGTCGGTCTGAAAGCTTACCGACATCTTTCCGCGCAGGGCCTGAAAGCTCGCCGAAGGATCGACCCCGGCCACGGTGATCTTCCCCTCGTCCGCGGCGGTGGTCCCCATCAGCATGTTCATCACGGTGCTCTTGCCGGCCCCGGTGCGGCCCAGCAGAGCGACGATCTCGCCCTTGGCGACCTTCATGGACAGGCGGTCGACCGCCAGGTGGGAGCCGAAGCGCTTGCTGACGTCGGTCAGCTCGATGATTGCGGTGTTCGTGTTCATCAGCGTACCGTCACTTCCTTGCGCCACTTCAGCAGGTGCTTTTCCGCTAGACCGGCAAGCCACTGGAAGATGAGATTGAGAATGACCAGCAGAAACGTCCATGCCAGCACCTGGTCGATGCGGAAGGTCGACTGCGCAAAGCTCATGCGCGAGCCGATACCCACCGCGGAGGCCACGAGCTCGGCGAAGATCACCATCCGGATCGCGTAGCCGATGACCGATTTGGTGGTCAGCAGCACGTACGGCACCGTGTGCGGAATGATCAGGTAGCGCATGGTCTGCCAGCGGCTGGGCCGGAAGCTCTCCAGCATGTCGAGCCACTCCGAGGACATCGAGCGGACGCCTTCGTACACGTTCAGCGCATAGAACGGCAGCAGGATGACCGTGAGGATGAAGAAGATGCGCGTCTCGGGGTCCTTGAACCAGAACACCGCCACCAGCATCCAGGACAACGCCGGGATGCCCGTGTCGATGATGACCAGCGCGCGCAGGTAAGGGCCGACGCGCTTGGACGTCGCCATCAGGAGGCCAATCGTCACCCCCACCGTCATCGAGAACAGGATGGCGACGGCGAGCCGTCCCAGCGTGATAGCGACGTGCAGCAAGTCCGTGGTGACCAGCTCCATGATGGAGCGGCCGATGGCCACCGGCGAAGGCATGATGTAGTCGGGCACGAAGTGGCTCGCCACTTCCATTACGATGCCTATGAGGATGACGACGACCACGACGGCGATCAGATTGCTCCTGTCGCGCTTCGGGACGGCCTTGGCCGGCAAGGGCACCGTGATGGCGTCCGGTTTCAGGATCGATTCAGGTGATGTGGACACGATGGTGGTGCTCATGCAGCAAGGAAGCATTGACAGGACAAAGGCCGGAGGCCCGCGGCGGCGACGGGGGTCACGCGCGGCCGCCCCCGACGTGGCGCCCGGGCGTTGGATCCCTTAGGGATGGGCTGAAGAAGTGGTCGAACTAACGAGTTCAGGCGTGCCGTGTTTCGTGATGCGCGATATGGATGTCAATGTCGACCTTTCGAAGGCGCGCGAAGCGCGTTTTCCGCAGCCTTCGGCCCGCCTTGGCGCTTCACAGACGCACCTGTGCCATCAGCCGCTGTCGGCCGAGGTAGATGTTGGCCAGCGCGAGCGCGATGAACGCGCGCGTGGCGTTCTTGGCCAGCCCGCGGTAGCGCACCTTGGTAAAGCCCCACAGCCGCTTGACCACGCAGAACACGTGCTCGACGCGCGCACGGATGCGCGACTTGCTGCGGTTCTTCGCCCGTGTGGCCTGATCGACTTCGCCTTGCCGGCGCACGCGCTGGTTGGTGAAGTCGCGGGCCCGCGGCGCTTTGCCAGCGATCAACGCCTTCTGGCTCGCGTAGGCGCTGTCGCCATAGACGCGCTGCTCGGCGCCGTGCAGCAGCTCGGGCAGCGGGTGCTTGTCGTGACACGTTGGCCGCGGTGACCACCGCGCTGTGGGCCAGGCCGCTTTGGCTGTCCACGCCGATGTGCAGCTTCATGCCGAAGTACCACTGCTTGCCCTTCCTGGTCTGGTGCATCTCGGGGTCACGCGCGCCTTCGGCGTTCTTGGTCGAGCTGGGCGCACCGATGATGGTGGCGTCCACGATGGTGCCGGTCTTGAGCTTGAAGCCGCCTTGCTGCAAGACCTCGCCGACCTTGGTGAACAGCTGCTCGCCCAGCTTGTGCTCATTGAGCAGCCGGCGGAACTTGAGCATCGTGGTGGCGTCTGGTACCGGCTCGCGCCCGAGGTCGATGCCCACGAAGCGGCGCAGGCTGGCGCTGTCGTACAGCGCTTCTTCGCAGGCCTCGTCGGCCAGGTTGAACCAGTGCTGGATGAAGTGGATGCGCAACATGCGCTCCAGCCCGATGGGCGGGCGGCCACCCACGCCTTTCGGATAGTGCGGCGCGATCACCTCGCACAGCGCTGTCCACGGCACGATGGCGTTCATCGTTGCCAGGAACTCGTCGCGCCGCGTGGGCCTGCGATATCGCTCGAAGCCCGCACTGTGATCGGCCGCCGTCGCAAGGGTCTGTTGCTTCATCATTGCTCAACGCATCACGTCAGTCGGCGGCGGACTTTTTCAGTGAATCCTTAGGCGAAGAACCCGTTGTCGAGCGCGCGTGGCAGCAAGCCATTGCGCACCAGGAAGTCACCGGCCACGCGCAGAGTCTGCTTGCCGGCTTCGTCGGCCGTGGACACGTGCTTGAACTGGAGCCGCCCCGACGCGATCGCAACGCGCAGCACATCGGCTGGGATGCCGGAGTTAGCGCCGGCGATCTCTACCGCCTCTTCCACATTGCGCGTGATGCCCGTGAGGCAATCCGCGAAAGCCTTGTTGAGCCGGGCCACGACGCCGGGGTCGCGCGCCGCCACTTCCTTGCGGATGGCCACGCCGAAGTACGGCAGGTCGAGGTTGAACTTCTTGCGATACGAATCGCCCGCGTTGTAGATCACCTTCATGTCCGGCACCTTCTTCAGGCCGACGGAGATGTTTGGCTCCCACGACAGCGCGGCATCGGCGCGGTTGGCCATGACCAGCGTGACGGGCGCCGCGGGGTTATCCACGTTCTGCACCTTCGTCGACGTTTCGATATCGAAACCCTCGAGCTCCTTGATGAGCGCGCGCATCATGCGGTAGGTGCCGGTGGACTGGGGTGCCGCCAGTGTCTTGCCCTCCAGCGCTTTCACCGTCGTGGCGCCGCCGCCGGGTGCCATGATGTTGATCATGTTGGCCGTGGTGATGCTGCAAACGTACTGCAGAGGCACGCCCGCTAGGTAGCGCGCAGCGAACGTGTCCCAGCTGCCGATGCACACGTCGTAGTTGCCCGCAACGAAGTCGTTGTAGTACGTCGAGACGGTGGTGTACGAAATTGGCTTGCCGAGCGTGAGGCCGTTGGCCTTGTCCAGCCCCTTGGCAATCATGTAATCGGTGACCAAGGTGGTGAAACCCGGGGCCAGGTTCGCCCACTTCAGGGTCGCCGCCTGAGCTTGAGCGCGCGCCAGCGACGCTGCGGAAAGGGCTCCCCCGGCTACTGCGGCCGTCCCCAGCGACAAGGCCAGAAACGAGCGTCGGGATTGGATATTGATCGAGGGCATCTTTGTGTCTCCGTGCCGGAACGGTCAGGCCGCCGGCGTTTGGTTTGGTGGGCTTCGCGGTATCAGCACTCGCTTGTTGGACGGTTCAATTCAAGCGACGCACCAATGGTAGACAGGGGGTCGCCATGCGCATAGCATCGCCAGCTCAACTCCGTGTTCCATTTCTGGAACGGTCAGATCGAAGGAAGTTTCTGTGGCTGAGCGCATTGACCTCAATTCACTGCGGCTCTTTCACGACGTGGTGAACGCCCGCAGCATGACGCGCGCGGCCGCCGTCTTGCGTATGCCGAAGTCGACCATCAGCCGCCGGCTTGCGTTGCTGGAGACGCACGTCGGTGCCATCCTGCTGAAGAAGGGCCCGCGCTTCCTCACCACCACCGACATCGGCGCGGTGCTCTACGAACACGCGAAACGCGTTGTCGACGAAGTGGAGGAAGCCGGCCTGGAGGCTGCACAAATGCAGTCGGGGTTGCGCGGCAGCTTAAGGGTGAGCATCCCGATCGATTTCGGCAGCGCGTGGATCAGCCGCGTCATCGCCGAATTCGTCACCGCGCATCGCGACATCCACATGGAGATCGACGCGAACAGCCGCGCGGTCGACCCGCGCGAGGATCCGTACGACATCGTGATCCAGCTCGGACCCGTGAAGGAATCAGGGCTTGCTTACCGTCGCATCGCGACTGTGACACGTGGCGTGTACGCGAGCCCGGATTACCTCGCGCAGCGCGGGCACCCACTCTCCGTGGACGAATTCCTCGAGCACGACTGCATCTTGACCGAGCAGCAAAGACAAGATGGGGTCTGGACCTTTCGCAGCCGTTCACAGCACCGTTTCACCGAGGTTGCCGGCAAGGTCGTGGTGAACAACATCGGCATTGCCCGTGAACTGGCCATTGGCCACGTGGGCTTGGCGATGCTGCCGAACATCATGTGCCGCAACGATGTGAGAGCGGGACGTCTGGTTCGAGTTCTCACCGAATGGGAGAGTCCCCCCATGCACGCCACGGCGCTGATCCTGAGCCGCAGGGGTATCCCGGCCAAGACGCGGGCGTTCTTGGATTTCCTTGCGTCCAGCCTCGCCGACGACGCCGCCACGTCCGGCGCGGCGCCGCCCCAGGCCCCCGCGCCGCGGCGCAAGGACGGCAAGGGTTAACGAACCCCTCGCCCCGCCAGCCACTGCTTAATTTGCGCCACTTCCTTTTCCTGCGCTGCAATGATCTACGCAGCGAGCTTTCGGTTGGCGGCGTCCTTGCCATGCTGCAGTTCGATCTGCGCCATCTCGATGCCGCCTCGTGGTGCGCGATCATTCCCTTATCGAACGCGACGTTGGCGTCCGGATCGAGGATGCCGGGGCCCATCGCCTGGTGCATGCGGTCCAGGCTGGCCTGGTAGGCGGCCTGCGCCGGGCCCGCGGCGCTGGCGTGTGTGCGGCGCCGTGGCCGCCCTTCGCCGCGGCGGTAACCCCAGCCGCGTGGCCTCTCCGGGAGGTGGACCTGCGAAAGAATGCTGTGACGCATTGCCCGAACCGAGCTTTGTGATAAACGCGCGATCGAAATTTAGTCGGCCATTGTGAACGTGGGGTGAAATGCAGCGTTGGTGCAGAAAACTTGCCGGACATGAGTGGCATGGAAGTACTCGCGCAGCTGACGGCCGAACGGCCTGGTACACCGGTGATCGTCATTTCTGCCATGAGCGACACGCGCCTTGCGGTGCGGGCCGTCAAGAGCGGCGCGGCCGACTACCTGACGAAACCGTTCGAGCTCGATGAACTACTCGACACCATGCGGATCACATTGCAACACCGGCCGACGGCGAAGTCGCGTTGGGGATGCTTCGTGCACCTGAGACGCTGCCCCCCGGAGTTTGGGGACTGCTCTGCGATCGCCCCCTGGACGAGGGCCGCAAACTTGGGTCCCAGGAAGCTGCCCTTGGCGAGTGCCCGGAACTGGCCGACAGCGTGACCCCAACGGGCTGCCAGGAAGCAGCCATTCGAGACCTCACAAGGTTCGCTCGCCGCAGGAGTCGGGTTGACGTCGAGCAAGGACAAGGTGCGACCTGAGGTTCATCGT
>Ga0154020_10000498_pt1 | contig 47809 bp, 41 predicted proteins | sample Klosneuvirus_201_FD_109709 | JGI IMG/M metagenome (GOLD analysis project Ga0154020, IMG submission 109709) | Active sludge microbial communities from wastewater, Klosterneuburg, Austria - Klosneuvirus_20160825_MG | ecosystem: Engineered > WWTP > Aerobic digester > Activated sludge | place... | reverse complement strand
GCCGGCTCGACGACCTCGGAGCGCCGACCGTTGGGCAGCCCATGGGCATCGCCAATGCGACGCACGAGCAAGTAGGCGAAAGGTAACCACCGACCCCAGCGGCCCGGCGGGACCGGGACCCGTGGGGGTTGGATGAGTCGCAGGTCTCCGAGACGTCGCAGTCGAGACTTTGCCGCTTCTCTACGGACAGAAGAAGCAGGTGCGGCGGCAGTTGGTGCCGAAGCTGTCGACGCGACCGACGTCGGCTTGGGACCAGAGCGCCGGGCAGGCAGGCGCGGGGTTGGTCGTGCAGACGGCGGCGCCACCAAACGGGTCCGAGCGCTCGAGGCGGATCACGAGGCACGCGCGATCGGTTCGCACGCAGACGCGGCGGCAGTTGCTCCCTACTTCGAGGATGTCGGGGGCGAAGTCGACCTCCGTCCAGCTCGCGGGACAAGCGCTTGGCGTGTTCGCGCCGGAGCAACTCGGCGAGCCGCCGCGCTCGAGGACCATCACGCTCGCTCCCGCTCCCGAGCCGGGGCCCGCGGCTCCGGTTGCGCCCGTCGCACCGTTGGTTCCCGCTGCACCGGTTGCGCCCGTTGCGCCTGTCGGACCGGCTGGCCCCGCGGCGCCGACTGCACCGGTTGCGCCCGTCGCACCGTTGGTTCCCGCTGCACCTGTTGCGCCCGTCGGACCAACAGCGCCCGCTGGACCGGCTGCGCCGACTGCACCGGTTGCGCCCGTCGGACCGGCTGGCCCCGCTGCGCCGGCTGGCCCCGCTGCGCCCGTCGGACCGGCTGGCCCCGCTGCGCCGGCTGGCCCCGCTGCGCCGGCTGGACCGGCTGCGCCGGCTGGCCCCGCTGCGCCCGCTGGACCGGCTGCGCCCGCTGGACCGGCTGCGCCCGTCGGACCGGCTGGCCCCGCTGCACCGGCTGCGCCTGCTGCACCGGCTGCGCCCGTCGAGCCCGTCGCACCATTCGGTCCCGCCGCTCCCGTCGCGCCGCGCGGTCCGGCCGGACCCGCAGGGCCCATCGCGCCTGCAGCGCCCGCAGGGCCGGCCGCACCCGGCGCGCCCGCAGGACCGGTGGCACCCGTCGCGCCGGTCGCACCGCCTCCCGGACCCGTCGGACCGATCGCGCCGGTGGCACCCGTCGCGCCCATGGGACCGGTCATGCCATCTGCGCCCGTCGGCCCAGGCGGCCCTGTCGCGCCGGTCGCGCCGCCCGATCCTCCGCTCAGGGCGCGGATCGCGAACGGCACGAACTCGAGCTTGACCCGAGGCACTTGCTCCGCCGAGTCACCGACGATCCGAATTCCCAAATATCGATTTCCGCCCGCCGCGCCGGGATAGTTCGCGTCAAAGATATGCGGATCGAGGGCCTGTACCGAACCGATCGACAAGAAGAAGTAACCCCGTTTGACGACCACTCCAGTGTGCGTCTCGGCAAAGAGCTCCGTGCCGCTCGCGTCGGCGTCATAGAGCCGGAGCTCGAGATCCTCGGAGCCGTCGACTGGCAGGTCATGATCGTCGGTGATGAAGCCTTCGAGGGGCAGCCTGAGATCCTGCGCCCAGCTCGGCGAAGCGGCGGCGATGGAGAGGCCGAGCGCGACGAGCCCGGTTCGTTTCATCATCGATTGCCTCCGTGCGCGCGGCCGGCCATGACGCTCTCGACCTTGTGCTCCACGCCTGCGCTCTCGGAGTGAGCGGTCGGCGGAGGCAAGCGAACTTGCATTCGGTGCTCGCCACCCGGCGCAGCGAGCGATCCACCGCTGGAGGGCGCTCGCACCCAGACGATCTTGTGACGACCAACGCCGGCGTCCGGCGGCATCACACCCGAGTCCGGCACGGTCACGCCGCTATCCGGTGACACAAATCCCGTGTCGAGCGCGGTGGGATTGCCGTCGATCGTAGCATCGCGATCCCCGACGCGAAAAAGGCCGTCGTCCGAGCAAGCAGCGAACACCGCGCTGAGCGCGAGCACCGCTGCGGTCCGCGGAAACGACGACACGCAGGAAGTATCCAGTGGAACTGAGCGCTGGAGAAGCTGTGGGTTCCACACAGTGATGGTCGGTGCGCGTTGAGCGAAGCCATCGCGCCCGCAGGCGGGTTCACCCCGCCGATAACGGGCCCAGACGCGTCCAACGGCGTGCGGGCCAACGACGCACGCCGCCCCAGGTCCCCCGTATCGGGGCGGCGTGCGCGAGCGGCTGAGTCACTGCTTTGCGATCATCGGCTCCGGCGTCGCGCCGTTCAGGCTGCGGTCGAGCTCCCGCATCGCCTTCAGGTACGAGCCACCGTGCCAGGCGTCCCAGGAGAGCTGGTAGACCCGGCGAAGATCGGCCTGCAGCGCGGGCGAGCGCACCGCGCCGACGATGCGGAACGTGTGGGCGACCATGCGCTGTGCCTTGCCCTTGTCGAGGTCGCGGCCGGTCTCTTGGCTGTGGCGAATGGCCTGCTCGATGGCCGCCACATCGATCGACGGCTCGGTGCTGGTCTGGACCACGTCGACCGTGCCCTGGTTCGCGACGTCCGCGCGAGCGCTTCCAGTGATGAGGGTCAGGAGGAGGGCGGAAATGGCGAAGGTCTTCATGGTCATGTCTCCGTTCGAGAGGACCCATTGCAGCCGGGATGCCAACTCCCCGGCCGCGCCTTCTCGCGCTCTGGGCGTGGCACTCGGTCGCTGTGTCGGGGCCACTGAAACGGGCCGTGTCAGAACCAAACCGAAGAACATGCGCCGACGAGGTTTTTCACCGGGACCTCGGGCACGCCTAGACGAAACCCAACGATCTCCAATACCTGAGCTTCTCAGGTGATACTCTGTTTCCGTATTCGTCGAGACCCATCCTCATCCTCTCCCCCTGTCGGGCCTCGACGTTTGCGTTCGCAAGGCGTGCCGCGTCGTCGATGGCGTCTGGGCGGGCTGAGCCGCTCATGCCGAGAGCTCGATCGCGCGCGTCTTGTGCTGCGTAGGGAGTGTTGAGGTAGCTTCTCGTGGCCATGTCATTGTCTCCAATAGGGGTCGCTCGTGGGCGCTTTGCGCCCAGGTTTGAAGGGACTATCGGCAGGCCTCAACCCATATCCCTTACCAGCGGCTGACGCGCTCCTCGAGGAATTGGAGTCGGGTCGAAGCGCGAGCGGCTGCGTTCAGGGTGCTCGGCCATCAGCAGAAATAGCTCCGTGCGGCCCGGTCCGAGCGCCTCGACGATCTCCGGCCCTGAGGCTCAGGATCCGGCTGCCGCCCCTTCGATCTCGGCCACCAGCCGCCGCGCTTCGTACACGTTCTTGAGCGCCTGGAGGATCGCCGCGCTCTCCACCGCCACCGTACGGTTGAGCTCGGGGTCGAAGCCGAAGTCCCCACCCAGCGAGTAGATGTTCCCGTCGAAGACCAGGCCGATCAGCGCGCCGTTTCGGTCGATCAGCGGGGAGCCGGAGTTACCGCCGATGATGTCATTGGTAGTGGCTACGTTCATCGGCGTCTCGGGCGACACCTTGCTCTTGGCGCGGATCCACGAGCCGGGCAGCTCGAAGGGCTCAGCTCCCGTCGCGCGATCGAAGAGGCCGGCCACGGTGGTGATCGGCTCGACGGCTTGGCCTCGGTGCGGGAAGCCTTTCACCGTCCCATAGGAGAGCCGCAGGGTGAAGGTGGCGTCGGGATAAGTCCCCGCGCCGAGCGTCTCGAAGCGAGCCTTGGCCAAAACCTCGCTGTTCTTCTTCACCACCGCCTCGATCTCGTCCTCGTACTTCTTGCGCACCGCGCGGCCGTCGGCGTCGATCGCCTTGGCCAGTAGGATCAGCGGATCTTTGCTGGAATCGATGGCCTTCTGCCCGCCGTCGAAGAGGCGCGTGCGATCGCTGAGCTCGCGCAGCTTGGTGCCGCGGATCAGCTCGGTGGCCTTCTGGCGCGGCGAGGCTTGGCCGAGGACCTTCTTCACGAAGGGATCGCCAGGGCCGAGCGCCTCGCGCAGCTTGGTCAGGCCGAACGTCAGCTCGGCGATCTCGAGCTCGGGGTAGACCGGCGCCTTGGCCAGGACCTGGGCCTTCAGCGCGGGGACCTTGGCGTCACCGTACTCGGGCAGGCGCTCGGCGTTGGGCTTGTCCTTCTCGGAGGCCCAGCGCACCAAGGAAACCGCCGCGGCCAGGCTGCGCGAGCCGAAGCCCCGGTGGCCCTCTTTGCCGTTCAGCTCGGCCCGCAGCTCCGCGAGCTTGGTCATCGAGGTCTCGATCGCGGCGAAGGCAGGGACCACCGCAGCGCGCTTGGCGGCGTCGGCCTCGAGCTTGGCGCGGAAAGTCTTCTCCTCGCTCTGCTTGGTGGCGAAGAAGCGCTTGTCGACGAGGGCCTGGTGACGGCCGGTCAGGCCCTTGAGCGCGTTCTCCACCCCGAGCAGGTCGGCCAAGGAGATCCGGCGCTGCTCCTTACCGCGCTCGCCGAACTCGGTGAGCATCCCGCGCAGCTCGGCGTAGCGGGAGATCGTAGCCGGGAGATCGACGTCACGGAGATACTCTAGCTCGGAGATGGTCTTGAGGCGGCGGGTGGTCCCCGGGTGACCGCTGGTGAACGTGAGATCTCCAGCTTTGGGTGAGGTGCTTGCGAAGCTGAGATGTTCGGGCGTAACCGCGGGCTTTCCGCCGTCGTAGACCCGGACCAGCGCCATATCCAAACAGAAGCGGGGGAAGTTGAAGTTGTCGGGGTCACCGCCGAAGTGCGCGATGGCGGCCTCCGGCGCAAAGGCCAGCCGCACATCCTGGTATCGGCGATACTTGTACAGATCGTAGCGCCCACCGTTGAACAAAGTCACCACATCGCAGCGGAGCTGATCGCTGGTGGCGCACTCCTTCTCGATCCGGGCGATCTCGGCCTTGCGAGCGTCGTTTTGGGCCTTATCCGCGAGGCCCGACGTCACCTTGCTCAGGCGGGCCGTGACGTCGCTGATCTCGAGGAGCTGGTTGATCTCCATCGCGGGGCACTGGCGCTCGTCGGGGCCGGCTTTGGCCGAGAAACCACGGGTGACAAAGTCATCCTTGGCCGTGGAGAGTTGGTCGAGACACTCCCGGACGCAGTGGTGGTTGGTCAGCACCAAGCCGCTGGCGGAGACGAAGCTCCCGGAGCAACCGCGGGCGAGGCGCACCGAGGAGAGGCGAACATGGTCGAGCCAGGCCGGCGTGGGCTCGAAGCCGTAGGCGGCCTTGGTCTTCTGCGCGGGGAAGTCGTTGAAGGTCCACATGCCTTCCTCGGCGTAGGCGGCGCTGGCCAGCGCGAGCGTCGAGAAAACTAGGGCGAGGGAGGGAATCCGCATGACCCAGCACGCTGGTCGAGCGGGCGGCGACTGGTCAATCTCCTGGGGGGGGGAAAAAGGCGCGCCGACTGGCACTCCGGGGGCGTCTCTGGGACACTCGGGCCGCCCATGAGCAAGGGCGTCAAAGAAGACGGGATAGCGGAGCCGGACGTCCGCGAATGGGATCCGGACTCTGAGTTCGCCCAGACGCGTCGCGAGGAAGAGTCGGACACGGCGCTCGATCTCCCGCGGACGCAGCGCCCGCCGCGGCCCCGGCTGAACCTCGATGACTTCGCCAGCCCCGCGCCGGTGTCGCGGACGAAGGTCGTCGAGTTCGTCGACCGCGTCCCGCTGCGCGACCCGGCCGCCTCGGTCGGGGGCGATGGTCGCTTCGAGCGCTTCGGCAGCTACACTCTGCTGACCGCGGTCGGTGTGGGCGGTATGGCCGAGGTCCGCCTGGCGCTCGGTCCCACGCCCATGGGCAAGCAGTCCGCCTGCGTCGTGAAGCGGGTCAGCGCGAACTACGCCGATCACCCGGATTTCCTCGCCATGTTCAAGGAGGAGTCTCGGATCGCCCGCCTCCTCGATCACCCCCGCATCGTCCAAGCCTTCGACGCGGGGGAGGTTGAGGGTGTCGCCTTCATCGCCTTCGAGCTGATCGACGGGGTGTCGCTGGAGGAGCTGAAGAAGGTCGCCGGCGGGATGCTGCCCGTGTCGGTGGTGCTCGAGGCGGGTATCGGAGTCGCCCAGGCGCTCAGCTATGCCCACGCGCTCAAGGACGCGGCCGGCACGCCGCTGTTCTTGGTCCACCGCGACGTGAGCCCCGACAACGTGCTGGTGGCCCGCGGCGGCGGCGTGAAGCTGGTGGACTTCGGGATCGCCCGGTTTCGAGGCCGCGAGCACCACACCATGCACGGCCAGGTGAAGGGAAAGATCCGCTTCATGGCGCCCGAGCAGCTGATGCGGACCGGGGTCGATCAACGCACGGACCTCTTCTCCTTGGGCCTGATGATGGCCGATGGCCTGCGCCTGCTGCAGACCAACGCCATGCATATGATCCTGAGTCAGGTGCTGCCCGAGGCCGGCGGCGTTCCTCCCGACGTACACGCGCTGCTATTGGCGCTGACCAAGGACGCCAAGGAGCAACGGCCCGAGAATGCTCAAGTGGTGATCGCAGCGTTGACCAAGCTGCGGGCCAGCGTCTCGGGGCCGACGCTCGATGAATTCGCCAAGGCGACGGTCTTCGATCACCGCGCGCCCATGCAGGACAACCCAGAGCTCAACCCGGTCGAGCGCCCGGAGCAGCTGGGAGGCGCCTTTCAGGGCTTGGTCGATGACCTGATGGCCTTTGGCGATGATGGCTCGGACAGCTACGCGACGATCCTCCGCAACCTGAGCGCCCACTTTCAGCGCAGCTCCCTCCCCGCGGCGCAGTCTTTCCCGGACGAAGAGACCCCGTTTACGCGCGCGCCCTCGCCCAAGGAGACGATCCCGGTCGCTCCGCCCCCGAGCCCGGCGTCGCTCGCCGATCTGCTCGCCTCGCAGGTGGGGCTGCCCGCCGATCGCGCGCCGAGGAAGCCTCCGCTCAACGCGGTGGATGAGCGAGAACCCACGCTGGATGAGCGCCCGCGCCAGGCCCCCGAGAGCGATCCGCCGGATGCCCTCGAACCGCCGACGCTGCGGCCGGCGCTCAGCCCCTTTGAGTCCAACATGCCGCTGCCCTCCCGCAGCGCCGAGACGCCGACGATCGACGTGCGCGGTCGCGCCCTGGAACCGCTGACGATCCGTCCCGACCGGCCGATCAAGCTCAGCGCCCGTCCTCCGCCGCTCAAGGGGGTGCTGGCCGATCGCTCCGCTCCTCCGGCGCGCGTCTCAGAGCCGCCCGAGCACCTCGAGACCAGCTGGCCGGCGGTGGTGGCGATCGCCTGTATGGTGCTCGCGCTCCTGGCCTTGGGGCTGGCGGGTTTGGTGCTGGCCGGGGTGATCTGAGCCTCGAAGTTTCGGCGCGCGCCGAGATTTTTGGTGTTCGCCCTCGCTACGCCGGTTGGGGGGCCTTTGACAGCCGGGCCGAGGCGTAGTTTCAACGGTGGATGAACCGCCTGCTCCTGCTGTGCTTGCCGTGTGTCTTGGTCCCGATGCTGGGCTGTCCGAGCTCCGACATCACGCAGAACGACGCCGGGCTCACGGGAAAGAGTGACTCGGGGATCGTCGCCAAGGACGCTGGCTTCCCGCCGGCCGACGCTGGCTTCCCGGAGGCCGATGCTGGCTTTGGGGCTGCGGACGCTGGATTTCCGGAGGCCGACGCTGGCTTCGATGGCGGCTTCAGCGACGCCGGCTTCTCCGCGCCCGACGCTGGCTTCGATGGCGGCCTCAGCGACGCCGGCACCGCCACCGTCGCGCCGAGCCTCTTCCTCTTCGTCAACTCCACCCTGGCCCGCTTCGAGGTCCAAAGCGCCGAGCTCGCCGAGCTGGGGCCGACAGGCTTCGGTCCGCTCGGGATCCTCAGCACCATCGCCGACACCTCCTCGAGCGGCGTGGTGCGCGCCCTGGTCGACTTCACGACCGCGCCCACCCTGGCGACCGTCGATCTGTGCACCGGCGCGGTGACCCGGGGGCTCCGGATCAGGATCAACGGCAACCCGGCCCCCGTCGCCGAGGGCATGGCGATGGATGACACCGGGACCGCCTTCATCTCGGTCAAGACCACCGCTGTAGCAGGGACCATCACCAACGCGATCGCCCGGCTCGACCTCGCCACCGGCGAGGCGACCGTCCTCGGCCCGGTCACCACCCTCCAGAACGACGTCGATCAGTTGACCTTCGGCGATGGCGTCCTCTACGCGCTCGACGTGAACACCAACGTCGGGAGGGCCGGGATTTACAGCGTGAATCGGACCACGGGAGCCACGACCCTCATCGTCGAGACCACCGATCTCCTCCGCCGCATGGTGTGGGATCCCAGCCGGCACGGGCTCATCGGGACCACCGCCGACACGCCGGATCGGCAGCTGGTGTCGATCGATCTGGTGAGCGGCGCGCTGACGCCGCTGGCGGCCACCTACGCGCTCTCCCAGCAGGGCGGGCAGCTCGTCGACAGCCTGCTGCTTGCGCCCGCGCCGGCCTGCGCGCGAGAGCTCCTCCAAAACCCCGGCTTCGAACGGGCCGAACCGGTCTGCGGCTTCCCGTCCGGGACCCGCGAGTGGGGCGTCGACTATAGCGAGCTCAGCCCGGCCGTGCTCGGCGTGGTCCCGCGCAATGGGCGATCCATGCTCCGCTTCGTGTCGGCCGACTTTGACGCTTCGAGCGGCGTTTGCGGGCCGGTGGCCGGAGGCCTCTCCTCCGATGTGGCCCAGCTGGTCGATGTCTCGCGCTGTGAGCCGGCGACGTCGATCGAGCTGCGCGGCTACTTCGATGCGGAGGCGGGGGCTTCACCCTGGACCGGCACCTGCGAGCTCAGCACCTACACCGGAACGACAACGGCCTTTGGCGTCGCGACGCCGATCAACACGGTGCGGGGCATGGTGGCGATCGACGCGGACCCAGGCACTTGGCAGCCGTGCAGCGTCCGCTTGGTGATCCCGGCCGGAGCGACCTATGTGGCGGCCTATCTGAGCGCCGGGGCCGCGCCGATGACGCGCTTTGGCGATGACGCGAGCCTCCGCGTCACGGCTGGGGGCTGCCCTTAGGCCCTGATTCAAACCCGCTCAGCCCAGCACTGGGGAGACTGTGCCTCATCGCTGCGTCGTATTGAGAGGCCGTCGGTATCGGTGGTCTCGTTCGGGCGCCGATGAAGATCTCACAGGCATGGGCCCTGCTCACGACGATGTCCGTCGCCCTCGCTGCCCCTACGGTGGCCTCGGCGACGGTGGTGCTCGAGCTCTCGCGCGATCAGCTCGTCGAGCGCGCGGGCCTCATCGTGCGCGCCAAGGTGATGAACCAAAGCTACCGCTGGAGCGAGGACCACAAGCAGATCCTCACCCTGAGCGAGCTGGCCGTGTCGAGCTATCTGAAAGGATCCGGACCGAGTTCTCTGACGCTGCGACAGTTCGGCGGGACGATCGGTGAGCTGCGCTCCAAGATCGCCGGAGACGCCCACCTCGAGGTGGGTCAGGAGGTCGTGCTCTTCCTGAAGGCCGGCGAGGGCGTGGTCTACCTCTCGGCCTTGTCCCAGAGCGCCTTTTTGGTCAGCAAGAACAGGGCAGGCGCGCTGATCGTGACGCGGCCCGACCTCGGCGAGCTGAGCTTTTGGTCTCCGGAGGACAAGGCGGTCGTGCGACTCGCCCCGCCGCCGGAGGAGACGCTGGAGCACCTCCTCTCCGATCTGCGCGCCCGCGCGGGAGCTCGCCGATGAAGATCCGCAGCGTCGCGCTCCTCCTCGGTACGCTCAGCCCCAGCGCCGCTTGGGCCTACGTGCCGATGCAGTCGCAGTGGGATCCTTCGAGCTTGCCGGTGGGCTATCGGATCAACCTGAACAGCGCGCCCCCGGAGATCGGTTCGAGCGGCGCACGCACCGCGGTGGAGGCGGGCTTCGCCGCCTGGGCCGCCCCCGCCTGCAGCGCGTTTCGCACGACGAATCTCGGCACCACCAACCTGGCCGCCGGCGACATCAATGACGGCGAGAACTCGATCTTGTGGATCTCCGGGCGCTGGCCGGCCGAGCTCGGCGACGTCAACTCGGTCATCGGCGTGACCACGCCGGTGTGGGGGCGCGGCGGCTTCGTCGACGCCGACATCCAGTTCAACAACGTCGGCTTCACCTGGAGCACGGACGGTGGCCGCGGCACGGTCGACACCCAGTCGATCGCCACCCACGAACAGGGCCATTTTCTGGGGCTCGATCACACCGGCGTGCAGAGCGCGATCATGTTCGCATCGTACGGCGGCGGGCTGAAGCGGACCTTGGGCGCCGACGACACCAATGGGGTCTGCGCGCTCTACCCGACCGGCGTCGCGCTGCCCGACGGCGGCACCAACCCCGACCCCTGCGCCAGCAACAACGCCTGCGACACCTGCACGCCGATGAACGGCTGCGGCTGGTGCACCACGAGCAACCGCTGCCTCACCGGCACTGCCAACGGACCGACGGGCCAAAGCTGCGGCGGGCAATGGAACTGGCAGCCCTCCGAGTGCAGCGGCGCCCCGACCGGCAACGTGCCCTTCGGTGGGGTGTGCACGCGCTCGATGGACTGCGCCAACGCGGGGGTCTGCATCTCCGATGGGACCAACGCCTTCTGCAGCAGCCGGTGCACGACGGGCTGTGACTGCCCGAGCAACTACGACTGCCTTCAGACCCAGACGGCTGGCCTGGCGGTCTGCGCGCCTGGCACGAACCAATGCGCTCCGGACGCCGGCGTGGGCTTCCCGGACGCGACCTCCCCCAGCGACGCCGGCTTCACCCCGACCGACTCCGGGGTCGTCGGCCCTCCGATCGACAGCGGGGCCCAGCCTCCCGGAGACTCCGGCGTCAGCCCCGCGAGCGATGGCGGTCAGAGCAGCGGCGACGGCGCGATGAGCAACGCCGACTCCGGGAGCCAGGCCTCTCGCAACAACAGTGCGAGCCGAGTGCGGGGCGGGGGTTGTGGCTGTGAGACCAGTGGGAGCCAGCCGACCTCGCTGGGGTGGGCGGGCGCGCTCCTCGGTTTGTCGCTGTGGGTGTCCCGGCGCCGGAGCAAGGGGCGAGCTACTCTTCGTACTTCTTGAGCAGGCGCTTGAAGTACATGCGGTCGATCCCCGCCGAGGCCGCCGCGCGAGAGATGTTGTTGTTGTGGCGCGCGATCAGATCCCGCAGGTAGGTCCGCTCAAAGCGCGCCAAGAGCTCATTTCGCTGATCGATGAGGCCCCGCGCGGGATCAATGGCGTAGCGCAGATCGAGCACGTCACCGCTCGGCGCCGTCGCCGGCGGCGAGACGCGGCCAGCCAGCTCGCGATCAACCGAATCGCCCAGGGCCAAGCGACGCTCGACCAAGTTCTTGAGCTCGCGGACGTTCCCCTTCCAAGGCTGCTCGGCGAGGCGGCCCCAGACCTCGGCCGGGATCTGAGCCAAGGCGGCCTCGGCGTCGGCGGCGGTGGGTAAGAGGCCGCGCAGGAAGTGCTCGACCAGGAGCGGGATGTCCTCCGCGCGCTCCCTCAGCGGGGGCGAGGTCAAGCGCACCACCGCCAGCCGATAGTAGAGGTCCTCGCGAAAAGCGCCCCGATTCACCTCGGCGGCCAGGTCGCGGTTGGTCGCGGCGACGATGCGGACGTCGACCTTGCGGGTGGCGGAGGCGCCGACGCGCCTTACCTCCTTGCGCTCGACCGCGCGCAGGAGCTTGGGCTGAAGCTCGATCGGCAGCTCGCCGACCTCATCGAGGAAGATCGTGCCCCCGTCCGCGGCCTCCAGGCAGCCTTCATGCGCCGAAGCCGCGCCGGTGAAGGCCCCTTTTTCGTGGCCGAACAGCTCGCTCTCGAGGAGATTAGCCGACACCGCGCCACAGTCGAAGACGACGAAGGGTCCACCAGCCCGAGCGCTGGCACCGTGGATCGCCTCGGCAATGAGCTCTTTTCCGGTGCCGCTCTCCCCCTGGATCAGAACGGTGGCCTCGGTCCCGGCGACGGTCTCGAGCGTGGAGAACAGGGCCCGCATGGCCACGCTGGAGCCGACCAGGCCGCCGAAGTGCTGGCGCTCGGACAGCGGGATCTCCTCCTGCTTGGCCGCCGGCTCAAAGACCAGCTCGGCCAGGCCGATCGCCACGCGGGCCCCGGCCCGGAGGTAGACGTCGTTGGCCCGGATCCCGTCTACAAAGGTGCCGTTGGTGCTCCCCAGATCGCGGAGCCGAAACCCGTGCTCATCAGCGGTGATCTCGCAATGGATGCGACTCACTCCCTGTTCGGGCACCACCAGATCGTTGGCCGGATGGGCCCCGATCCGCAGGTTTGGCTGTGAAAACTCGTAGGCGTCCTCGACGCCGGCAGCGCCGCGGAGGTTCAAGCGCATGCCACGCAGCCGTTGCGCGACGGCGCGCCCGTCCTTGAGAACCCTGGTGCTGCCCGGCTCCGGCCTGGCCATCGATCCCCCGATTCTGCGAGGGGCTGGGCTTTGCCGCAAGGGCGTCCTCTGTAATCATTCACCCGTGCGCTACGCGAGCCTGGCCCTGCTCCTGGTGCTGACCCCGCTGGCGGCGCGGGCCGAAGAGCGTGTGCTCCGCCTCGGCGACCGTTTGCCCTTCGCTCTGGTCGTCGGCACTCCGACCGGTGAGAGCGCGCAGGCCCGCAGCTCGGACATCATCCGCCTCGTCTCCGAGGAGGTCCGGGCCCACACCGTGTTCAACGCCGACCCCCTCGAGCCCACCCTGCTGGCCGAGTGCAAGGGCCGCCTCCTCTGCCTCGTTCAAAAGGTGGTCACCGCCGAGCGCCGTCCCCGCTATCTCCTGGTCATCTCCAATGTGACCCGCCAAGGAGAGTCCGACCGCATGACCGGGCAGCTGATCGACGTGGATCGCGCCAGCGACATCGTGAAGCGCTCCTCGCACGAAGGAGAGGACTGGGAGGCGGAGGTCGAAGCCTCCTTGAACGACAACAGCACCAGCACCGGACGCACGAACGTGAGTGGGGTAGCTGAGGCCGAGCGGGTGATCAAGGAGTGGTTTGGACAACGCTTTCAGCCGGTGCTGGAAGAGGCCGGCTACTGGGAGGCCTGGGGCGAGCTGGTGATCGAAACATCGCTCGAGGGGCTCGAGATCACCATCGACGGAGCCCCGGTGGGCGCGACAGCGGCGGGCGACACCCGGGTCCAGGAGATCCGCGCCGGCTCCCGGACCATCACCTTCCAGTCCCCCGCGATCGAGCGCTTCGACGGGACGGTGGACATTCAGCGCGGGACGACGGTGCGTTTTCACCCGGACATTTCGACCCTGAGCGGCGGCGGCAGCATCCGCACGGCCGTGATCATCGGAGGCGCGGTCACCGCCGCGGTCGGTGTGGCGATCTCCGCGATCGCGATCGGCCGGCACAGCGGCGGCATCCAGACCTACTGCTTTCAGGGCTCCACCCTGGGTTGCTCGGCCGGCAGCGGCTTTGAGAGCACCGCCTACTCTCCGAGCCGAGCCGACCGCCTCGAGCCCGTGAACCCCTCCGGCCTGCTCCTCCTGCCGCTCGGCTATAGCTTGGTAGGCGCGGGGGCGGCCTGGTCCTTCGGCTCGTTCTTCTCTTCGGAGCAGGACATCCCATGGCTCGCCCTGGCGGTGGGAGCAGGCGTCGGGGTCGCGGCCTATGCCGTGAGCGCCGCCGCCAGCGTCCACGCGCCGGGAGCCAGCCCGTGAAGCGAGCGCTGGCGCTGTGCCTCTGCGCGCCGGGACTCGCCTGCCAAGACGTAGTCGAGCTGCCCGCCCCAGCCACGGAGGGCCTGAGCTCGGTGCTCGTCGCTTATCTGGAGGGCGAAGACCTCAAGCGGATCGAGGCCTACGATCTGACGGGGAAGCCGCTCGCCCTCCCCGCGTTTGCCCACCGGGAACCGAACCAGGAAGTGGGCCTCTCGCTGATCGTCATGGGCTTTGCTTGTCCGCTGGCCACGCTGGGCCTGGAGGAAGGTCCGCAAATCCTGGCGCAGACCGCGGTGAGCGGGACCTTCGAGCTGCCCGCGCCGACCTCGGTCCAGCGCCTGCTGGTCGCCCCTGGCCAAAGCTGGGCCCCGGCCGCCATCTCCGGGAAGCTCTACGACGATCTGCGCCGGCTCGCGCTCCCGCCGGGCGCGTTGTGCGCGCACTTCGGTGCACTCCTGGAGGTCAGCCGGGTGCGCTTCGAGGACGACCCGGCCTTCATGAGCACGCGGGTTGTCGAGTTCGCCTTGGCCCTCGAGGACGGCGCGGCCCTGATCGCGGTGGGATCGAGCACCACCCCGATGGATCGAGCTCGCTTGTACCGGGTCGACCGGGAGGGCAACACCGCGCGGGCCTCATTGGCGTTTCGGAGCGGCGGCCAGGATCAGCCTTTTCCTCGAGGAAAGCTGAGCTACGGAGCCGACCGCTCGCTGTGGATGGTCACCCAGAGCGGAAGCGTCGCGCACGGAACGTTCAGCACGGGCCTCGACGTTGTCGGCCAGATGCGGTGGCTCGGGACCGTGCCCTCCTCCACGAGCAGCGCCAAGCTGGAGAACGTCGCGCGCATCTCGATCGGTGGAGTGGAGCGCCTCTTCGCCGGCTACGCTTGGGACGGAGGCTTCTTCCTCGACCACGCCGAGGGTGCGGTGCTGGCGTACTCCGAGACCGGACCGGCAGAGCTGGTCGACTCCTTGCGCGGCTTGGCCCAGCCCGCGGTGGCACCCTCGGCAAATGGCGGAGTGCTCGTATCCGGCCTGGGCCTGCTCTCGGGGCGCGTGCGGGAGGCGCTGCCCAACCCGAGCGGTGGCTGGACCGTCCGCGATCTCGCCCTCCCCGAGAAGCCGAGCTTCTTCGGCGAAGACTCCCGCGCGCCCAGCGTGATCACGCCCCGTCCCGGCGGCGGCAGCTTGGTGGCGATCGGGAGCGCGGGCTACCACATCTTCCGCACCTGCGAGTACCTGAGCATTAACTCCTTTGGCCTCGCCAGCGGCGAGCAGGGTCAGTGGCGCTGGCTGGAGGGGAGCTTCGCAGGCGGGATCGTCCCCACCGACGTGGTGGAGTTGCCTGGGCGCTTGGTGGTCGTCGGCGGCGTCGCTGCCAACCGCCGAGCCCAGGTCGTCGTCTACCAAGAGGGCGCGCGGGTCTGCGGCGCGCTGGAGTTCAAGCTTCAAATGGACGCTGATGAGTGCGCCTCATCGAGCCTCAGCACCCGGCGCCCCGCCGTCGTAGCGCTGGACGCGGACACGGTGCTGGTGATCCCCGGCGAGTCCGATGAGGAAGGCGTGATCTTACGGCGCAAGATGCGAGCGCCCGCGTGTCTGGGGGGGAGATGAGGCGCGCCCTGGTTTTGGTGGGCTTGTCGCTGGGCTGCCAACCGGTGGCGGTGCTCCCGGCGCCCCCGACGACCGGGGCCCGCTCGTTGATCCTGGCCTACGAGAACGAGTCGGAAATCGTGCGGCTCGACGCGGCCGAGGTGAGCGGCGAGGGCGCTGGGCTCGCTGGACTGTCGATCGACACCGTCGGGCAGGGCAGCCTGCGGGTGACCGCGCTGCGCTATGGCTGTTCCTTGGAGGAGCTCGGCCTCAAGCCGGGGACCCAAGCGCTGAGCGAGGCCACCAAGTATCCAGAGGTGCCGGTCGCGACCGGGGCGGCGACGCTGGACATCAAGAAGGATGGCCAGCCGAGCTGGGTCGAGGACGATCCCCTGGCCGATCGCCTGGAGAAGGTCCTGAGGAAGTTGCCGCTCCCCCCGGGGCATCTGTGCAAGCTGGCCGGCGCTGAGCTGGAGCAGACCTCGGTCGTCGTCTCCGCCGACGGAGAGACCGGGATGAGCCGGCGAGACGTGGTCTCGGCGGTGCACCTGGGCAGGGGGAGGATCCTGGTCACGACCGCGCCGGCCCTCCCGGGTGGGCCCTTGCATCGAGCGTTCCTGGTCAATCCGGATGGCTCCACGACGACGACGACGATCGCCTACCCCGGGTCTTACAACCAGCCGCTGATCGTCGCGCCCACTGCGGAGGGGGAGTTGTTTGTCTCCACCGAGAATGGCTGGATCGCCAAGGGCACCCTCGAGCGCGGATTCCAGCGCTTCGGTCCGCCGGTCCTGCGAAGCGAGGAGCGCGTGCTCGGAGTGCTCACCAAGATCGGCGCCAGTGACACGCTGTGGGTCATCATCAGGACCGAAGGTGGAGCGCGCCTCCTCGAACAGACCGCGACCTCCAGCGACACCATCATCCGCATGAGGGACAGCCCAGCTTCCTTCGTCGCGCTCACCGCCGATCACTGGCTCGTGGGGACCTTCCGCGCCGATGGAGCCATCCTCTCGCTCGTGCGCCGCGGCGATGGATCGATCTCGATCACGCCCCAGGCGCTCCCGCCCCCGATCGCGGGCTTCACCGACCGAGGCGAGGCGGCCCTGGCCATCGCGCCCTTGCCGGACGGGCGGGTGATCGCCGCGACCAGCCTCGCCAAGCGCTTCACGTTCACCGGCTTCTTGGGGAGCATGGCCGAGCTGCGCGGCGATACGTGGGTGCGCCTCCCTCGCAGCTTACGCTTCGAAGAAGGTCGGGACGGCCTCCAGCTCGTGGAGGAGATACGCTCCAACCTGGAGCCATTGACGAGCGCCAGCTATGCGATCGGCGCCTTCGAGTACAACCAGAATTCAGCCTTCCTCTACGAGCGCAACGTGGGGGCTTGCGGCTCAGCTACCTTCCCCGTGACGACTCAGGGAGAGGGCCGTGACGGGGTCTTCATGGCCTCCGCGCAGATCGACGATCGAAGCGTGTTCTTCATCTCGGGCCGGACCGATGCGCCGGCGATCATCCTCCGCAAAAAAAGCGCTCGCCTTAGCTGCCTGGGGGACTGAGCCCTGCCCTATTGGCTGCTCTTGAGGCGTCGAACCGCCTTGGCCAGCTCGTCGGGGTCCAGCGTCTTTTCGGCGGCCGCCAGATCGCTCTCGATCAGCCGGCGCACGTGGGCCGGAGCGCCGGCCGCTGCGCTGCGGATCTCCGCCTCGACCTTGTCGAAGAGCTTCGAGTCCCGCGGGTGCTCTCGGAGCTCGCGCAGCGCCTGATCGACCCGGGCGTAGGGGGCCTCTTTGGGCGGATCCTTCGGCGGCGGAGGCTCGCTCGTCTTGACCGGCTCGACGCTGCGCGGAGGCGGCGCAGGATCGCGCCGCACAGGATCCACCCGGCGGGGCGTCTCCGGGGAAGGAGCCGCAGCTGCTTGGGCGGGAGCGGACGGAGGCGCCGACGCCGCTGGCCTCTGCTCGACGCGAGGCTGCGCGCCGATCTCCTGGGCAGCCCCGGCGGCGTGGATGGGCGCCTCTACGAAGGCAGGGGGGATCGGCGTCGGCGCGCTGCGCAGCCACCAGGCGATGGCCAAGCCGGCGATCGCGACCAGGGAAGCCCCCGCCGCGAGCAGCGCGAGCCGCAGACGCTGAACCTGGCGCCGGAGCTGGTCGGTCTCCTGGAGCAGATGACCAGCGGTGAGCCGCCCCACCGAGGTCCCGGGCATCTCCAGCACCGATGGCGTCTCAGCCGGACCCCGCCGCCGACGGCCAGCGTTGCGCGCGACCACCGCGGTCACCGCCGTACCCCTCGAGGGAGGCTCCTCGAGCAGCGCGGTGTGCTCGGAGGGCTCGGGGGAGGCGAGCGGGCTCGGCGCGGTGCGGGTGTACGCGCCCTGGGCCAGGGACTCCTCGTCGACGTAGTCGGCCTGCGCTTCGGCGATGGTCTTCCCCTTGAGCACGATGGCGTCGATCCGCTGGCGCTCGTCGGGGAGGAGGTCGGTCAGGAACTTCTTGAGCGCCTCATCGGTCGCCGGCGGAACGCCGATGCCGCGGGTGAAGGCGGCCTTGAGCTCTGCGGCAGTACCAAAGCGAAGCTGAGCGTTCTTCTGGAGCGCCCGCTCGAGTACCGCGTCGATGCTCCGCGGCGCGTCGGCGCGGAGCATCGTCACCGGCGGCGGCACGCGGTCGCGCACGATGGTCAGCGCCTCGAGCAGGTTCAACCCGCGCGGGACCACCGGGCGCCCGGTGAGCAGCTCGTGGAGCACGATCGCGAAGGTGTAGAGATCGGAGCGACGGTCGATGGGGTTGGCCAACGCCTGCTCCGGCGACATGTACTCCGGCGTCCCGAGCACGACCCCGGGCGCGGTCTTGAAGTCATCGATGCGGGCGCGGGCCGTCCCAAAGTCGATGATCTTCACCGCGCCTTCGAAGCTGACCAGGATGTTCGAGGGGGTGAGATCTCGGTGCACCAGGTCGAGCGGCCGGCCGTCTTCATCCGCGGCGTCATGGATGTACCCGATGCCGTCCAAGACGTCGCAGGCGATGCGGTGGATGATCGACAGCGGGATCGGCGGGTGCTCCCCGCTGCCGAGCCGACTCAAGATCGCGGTCAGGTTCTGGCCCGGGATGAACTCGGTGGACATGCAGAAGCGTCCACCCTCGACCCCGGCCGTAAGGACCCTCCCGATGTTCTTGTGGGCCAACCGAAAGGCGATGTGCGCCTCGCGGAGGAAGCGGCGATTGGCTGTCTCGTGCTCGGAGAGCTCCACGGCGAGCTGCTTGAGGAGGCAGATCTCTCGAGCGCCGTCGCGGATCGCGATCCACAGCTCGGAGGTCCCGCCGCTGGCATAGTGACCGAGGACCTTGAAGTTGCCGATCTGCAGGCCGCTCGCCGCGCTCGGTCCGTCAAAATCATCGGCCTGCGACTGCACCATGACCGGGGGCGCCATGGTAACAGGCGAAGCGCTGCCGCTGCCAGCCAGGAAAGGCGCGCGAAACACACATTTCTGAGGTGCACAGTGGGACGGCTGGGCGTGGGTGGTAGTAGATTCCGGCGCATGAGCAGGCCAACTTGCGCGATCGTCGCCGTAGGCCCGGGCCTGGGCATAGCGCTGGCGAGGCGCTTCGGTCGCGGCGGGTTTCGAGTCGCGATGTTGGCCCGGCGGCGCTCGGCCCTCACCGAGCTGGAGCAGGAGCTCTCGGGGCTGGGGGTCGAGGCCAGCGGCTTTGAGTGCGACGCCAGCAGCCCCACCTCGATCCGCGCCGCGCTGGAGGCCGTCACGGCCAAGCTGGGCGCGCCGGAGGTGCTGATCTACAACGCCTCCTTGTTCCGCGAGGGCCTCCCCTCCCAGGTGCCCCCCGAGACCGTGGCGGCGGATCTGATGATCGACGCGGTCGGCGCGGTCGCGAGCGCCCAGAGCGTCCTGCCCGCGATGCGCGCCGCGGGGCGCGGCACGATCCTGATCACGGGCAGCGGAGTCGCCCTCGAGCCGTGGGCGCCGGCATTCACGCTGGGAATCGGGAAGGCCGCGGTCCGGAGCTTTGCGCTGTCCCTGGCCGAAGAGGTCGGGCCCTACGGGGTGCACGCGGCCACCGTGACGATCGACGGGGTGATCACGCCGGGAACGGCGCTCGATCCCGAGCGGATCGCCGAGGCCTTCTGGGCCGTCCACACCCAGCCCCAGGGATCGTGGAGCCGAGAGGTGAAGCTCGAGTTGCCAGAGGGGCCGGACCCCGCTAACCCACAGGTGTGAGCGAGTTCGATCCCGCGGCGTATTGGAACGACCGGCACCACAAGACCGAGGGCCTAGACGGGGTCGGCTACTTGGGCCTCGGCCCCTTCAACGACTGGATGTACCGGGTGCGGTCGCGGGTCTTTCGCCGGATCCTGAGGCCGCTCGGCGCACAGATCAAAGGGGCGCGGGTCCTCGACGTCGGGTCCGGCACCGGATTCTACCTGGAGCGCTGGGAGCAGCTCGGCGCGCAGGAGATCTGGGGCCTCGACATCTCGGCGGTCGCGGTGGAGCGCCTGGCCACCCGCTTTCCGCGGGCTCAGCTCCGCTGCCTGGACGTCACCCAGGCCACGCCGGATGACCTGGCCAAGCTCGGTCGCTTCGACTTCGTCTCGGTGATGGACGTGCTCTATCACGTGGTCGACGACGCCGCGTACGAGCGCGCCTTCCAGAACCTGGCGACCCTGGTAGCGCCCGGCGGACACCTGGTGTTCAGCGAGAACTTCCTGCAGCACACCGCCCGTCAAGGGAACGCCTGGCAGGTCTCCCGCGAGCGCGAGGTCATCGAGTCGACGCTGGAGCGGTGCGGCTTCACGCTCCTCGGGCGCCAGCCTTGGTTCGTGCTGATGAACAACCCCCTCGACTCCAGCAGCCGCGCGCTCCACGCCTATTGGTGGGGCCTGCAGCAGGCGGTGCGCCGCTCCACGGTGCTCGGCCAAGCGCTCGGCGCCTCCCTGTTTCCGCTGGAGGTGGTGCTGACCAAGGTGCTCAAGGAGAGCCCGACGTCGGAGATCGCGCTGGCGCAGAAGCGTTAGATGAAGCGGTCGCGCTACTTGAGCACCGAGAGCTCGACCGTGTTCGCCTCAAAGCGCACGCGATCCAGGATCGGCGCCAGCTCGATACCCCCCTTGTACAAGGTGAGACCCGACGCGCAATGGGCCACCACCCCCTGGTGAAAGCGCGCGCTCTCCGCGAAGGCCACGTCTAGCCCAGTCGGGCTCGCCCCATCCACGCTGAAGCGGCGCACGTCGAGCGATCCGGAGGACAAGCGAATGCCCTTCCCGCCGCCGCGCACCTGCACGTCGGTCGCGTTGACCACTGTCGCGTAGGTCGTCTCGCCGACCTCGAGCCCGTGGATCAGGTTCTCGTTCAGCTCCACGCGGCTGAGCTCCACGGTGCGTTGCCCCTGGACCCAGATCCCGGCGTGACCGTTGGACTCCGAGACAACGTCAGCGATCGTCGAGCGGCGCTGAGCGGCGCTGAGGAAGCCGATCCCGTCCCAGTCGTTGTTGCCCAGGTATCCGCGGGACAGCTCGATGGCAGCATCGGCGGCGATCTGGATGCCGCGCGCGTGGGCGAGGTCGGCGCCCGAGCCGGTCTCGATGCCATCCACGATCACCAGATCGGTGGCCCTCAAGATCGTCCCCTCCCCCACCGCGTAGATCGAGACCCCGTGCGCGCGCTGCAGGAAGGCCCGATCCAGGCGGGCCACGGTTCCATCATGGAAGGAGGTGTTCTCCGCGCGACTGACGGGCGCCGCGCTGTCGCGCACGACCAGGTCGGTGATGGTGCCTTGGGACTCAAAGAGCAGCGCCAAGCCGGTGCCGGCGGCGCCGTCGATCCGTAGTCGCTGGGCGTCGAGCTGGGCGCCGTAGATCAGCACTCCGTAGCCGCGGATCTCCTCCCCCACGCCGGCTTGGATGTCCCGCACGACGACGTCGTACAGCGCAGTCTTCGAGCCCACGCGCCCGTAGATCCCGCGCCACCGCGGGCGATCGATCAGGGCTTCGCGCAGCGTCAAGCGTCCCGCGCTGACGATGCCCTGGGCCCGCTCTGCGCCCTGATAAGCAATGGCAATCCGCGCGGCCGTGAGGGTGGAGGTCTCGTCGACGAGGATCGCCGCCGGGCCCAGCCCGTCGACCACTGCCACGTCCACCAGGCTCACCGAGCTCGACACCACGTGCAGCGCCGCCAGCCCGGACGCCTCGATGTGGCACCGTCCGAGCCGCAAAGCAGAGCCCCCGCGCACGCTGACCGCCACCGAGGAGGAGCCGCTCAGCGCGAGCTGGGAGGCCTCGACCTGGGCGCCCTCGTCGAGGTCGAGCTGATGGTTCCCGCCCTCGAGCGCGAGGTGATCGAGCCGCACGCTCCCGCCCCGGACGCTGATCGCGGCCTGCCCCGGAGGAGGCGCGATCACGCTCTCGGTGCAGACGCCGTGGAGCTCTTCGCCGCCGCCCAAGCTGACACTCTCGGGATAGACCGCGCGAGAGAGGAGGAAGATCGTGCCTCCCGAGCGCCGCGCCTCGGCGATACTGCCGATCGGCGATGCGCGGCTCAGGCCATCACCCCGGCCCTGGGGGTGCACGAAGCGAACGCTCGGGCCGGCGGGCAGCGCGGGCCAGTCCTCCGCCCCACAAGCGGCGATGGCTCGGCAGCCGCCCAAGAGGCGCACCTCCCCCGCGGGACAGACCTGGCCGCTCGGAGGTAGTTCGCAGATCGCGAACTCCAAGATCGCGCCGCTGGTGGAGTCCACGCGGATCATCGACGGAGCCCAGTCGGCCGGGCAGCCCAGAAAATCAGGCGCGGCGGGGAAAGGGGTGATCGCCGCGGGGGCCGGCGGATCGATGGCCGGACAAGGGGAGACGCACTCCGGTCCAACGAAGCAGCCGCCCCGATGCAGGCACTCCTCCTGGCTGCCGCGCGCCAGGCGGAACGCGCCGAACACCGCGGACGCCGCCACCTCGCGCCAAGCATCGCCATCGAGCGCGCGCTCGGAGAGCACGAGCGGCGCTGGCAGGGCATCGGAGGGCGCTACCGCGGTCTCAGCCACCCCGCTCGGTAGTCCCAGCGCCGCCAAGGAGTGGAGATAGTAGGCCGCAACGACCACCGTGGCCTCGTCGGGTACCGGAAAGCCGAGCGCCTCCTCCCCCAGATCGGCGAAGAACGCCCTCCCGCTAGGGTCGGCGATGATCGCTACGCTCCGCGCACCGGGCACGACCGGGAGGTTGAGGCCCGTCGTCGCGGTGCAGCCCACGGTCAGCGCACAAGCCACGAGGGGATAGGCGGCGCGCATGCCGGCTCAGTCTACCGCAGGAAGGAGGTTCCAGGCGCTCAGCTCCGGTCCATCGTCGTCGCGCGTCAGGAGCGAGATCGCCGTATTTCCAAGGACCATGGAGCGCGCGCAGTCGACCGGCCAGCCCAGCCAAGCGCAGGTCAACACCCGCAAGAAATGACCATGAGAGAACACCGCGATGGTCCCCGTCTCCGCGGCCAAGCGGTGGGCCACGGCCTGCGCCCGCTGCATGATCTCCTCGGGAGCCTCGCCACCCGGCGCGCCCTCTCGCCAGATGTCCCAGCCCGGGAGCTCGAGTCTCACCTCCGCCTTGGTGCGACCCTCGGCCCGGCCGTAGTTCCACTCGGCCAGATCGTCGACCACCTCCGCGCGCGCCCCATAGCCCGACAAGGTCGCGGTCTGCCGCGCGCGCAGCAAGGGGCTGACCAGCACGCGATCGAAGGTCCAGCACGACAGGCGCGGTCCCAGCGCACGGGCCATGGCCTCGCCGCGCTCGTTCAGCCCCAGATCCGTGCGCCCGGTGTGTTGCCCCGTCACATTCCAGGCCGTCTCACCGTGGCGAATCAACACCAAGTCCGTCATCCATGACCTCTCGCTCGCGCTGCCTCATCGATCGGGATGCGCGACAACATGATCCCCCCAATCGCAAAGAACCCCGCCACCAGGAGCAGCGCCAATTGACGCGAGGAGAGCGCGTCGGAGGCGACGCCGAAGCTCATCCCCAAGATGGTCCCCAGGCGGGCAAAAGTGCCCCAAAAACCGAACATCTCAGCGCTCCGTTCGGCGGGCGCGAGCAGGCCGACCACCGTCCGGCTCGAGCTCTGAGTAGCGCCGATGTTGGTGCCGGCCAAGAGCGATATGCCGATGAAGGTGGCCTTGGCGCTCTGCCCGATGAGCTCAGCGATCGGGCGCAGCCAGAAGATGGCCATGATCGCCACCACCCACAGGCCCAAGGTGAGGAGCACCGTCCGCTTGGGCCCGAGCTTGGACTCCACCACCCCGAAGCCCAGCGCCCCACCGGCAGCGCTGATCTGCAGCACCAGGAACATCAGCGCGATGTCGCCCGTGCCAAAGGACAGCTCGGCGCGGGCGTAGATCCCCACGAACTTGATCACCGCCTCGAGCCCCGCCATGTACACCATGAAGGCCAGGAAGAAGCGGAAGAGCACGGGATTGGCGCGGGCCGTACGGAGCGCGCCGCCGAGCTCGCGAAAGCCGGCCTTGGTCAACGTGCCCAGGCTGGCCGCCTCGAAGCCGGGCTGCGGTCGTCCGCGGTCGCGCACCAGGATCAAGGTCGGGAGCGCGGCGACCATGAAGAAGGCCCCCGTCGCGAACATCGCGTGATGGATCGGCTCGGTGGCCTCGCTCATCGGCCGATCGCCCAGGATCAGGGCCACCAAAGCCAAGCTGCTCAGGCCTCCGAAGTATCCGAGGCCCCAGCCCAGACCAGAGATCTTGCCCATATTTTCCGGGGTCGAGAGCTCGGGGAGGAAGCTGCCGCAGAAGGTCTCGCTGAGCATGAAGGCCGCGTTGCCGACCACCACGATGCCGATGCCGAGCGCGACGTCACCGGCGCCGACCAACCCAAGGCCAGCCGTGGCCAGCGCGCAGACGATCGTGCTGCCGAGGAGATAGGGCTTCTTTTGGCCGCGCTTGTCGGAGATGGCGCCGGCCAGCGGGGAGAGCACCAAGGCGATCGAGGTGGAGAGGACCATCGCCAAGGACCAATAGCTGTCGCGGGCCGTCGAGCCAGCGGGCACCACCACCTCGGTGAAGAAGGCCGAGTACACGGCGGTGATGACCACGGTCGTGTAGCTCGAGTTGGCGAAGTCGAACATCGCCCAGCCGAAGATCTCCCGCTTCTTGACCGGCTCCACTAAAACCTCCCGAACACGGCCAGACCCTGCATCTCCGCAGAGGCCAGCGGAGCAGCCGAGACGTCGCCGTAGTGGAGGAGGCGCGGGATGAAGTAGCCGGCCAAGAAGCCGAGCGCTCCGCCGAAGATCACGTCGCTGGCCCAGTGTTGATCGGACGCGACGCGCATGAAGCCCACGCCGAGCGCGGCGGTGATCGTCGCTCCGCAGGCCACGCCGTCGCCGACGTCCCCGTAGATGTCCTCGCTCAGGTGGTGAGCGCAGATGAGCCCCGCGGCAGCGAAGGCCGAGGTGCTGTGACCGCTGAGGAAGCTCTTCCGAGTGGTGGGTGAGCGGCAGGCATAGCCCTGATCCCCAGGAAAACAGGGCTCACCGTAGGGCCTGACGCGGCCCACGAAGCTCTTGGAGAAGGCGACCAGGAGCGAGGCCGTGGCGTAGGCCTCGAGGTTCATGAGCGCGACCTCCCGCGCCAAGGTCCCGCGACCCTGGCCCAGCCAGAGGATCGCCACGTCGACGAAGGGATAGATCATCAGCAGGGTGACGGCGACGTCGCTGGCGTCGTCGACCGCGCCGCGCGCGCCGGGATCGCTCAGCCGAAAGGCGCTGCGAAAGGCCCCGTCGAGCAGGAACTCCGATCGCCAGCCGGACCTCGGAGCGGGCGCAGCCAAGGTCAGCCCGAGCGCGGTCGCGCCCGCGGCCCCGCTGTAAATGAGGCCGCCGAGCTCAAAGGGCCGCCAGGCCGCGGGTGGCGGAGCAGGAGCAGCGCTCGAGGTCAGCGCGATCGCCAGGGCCGCGAGCGGTATGCTCATCGGCGACGGCGGAGGATCAAGACGAGGGCCGCCAGGCTGAGCGCGCTGAGGCCCTCGGCGAGGCCGCTATTGCTGGAGCTACAGCTGCAGCCGGAGTCACGGCTGGCGCGGCCGCCCTTACCGCCCGAGGTGCTGGTGCCGACGTCGCGGACGCTGGCGTCGCGCGGAGGCACGCCGCCATCGCCCGCGGGGATCACACCACCATCGCCGGCGGGGACCGCGCCCGCGTCGGTCTGCGGAGCGCCACCGCTGTCGATGAGGCCAGCGTCCGTCCCCGGCCCAGGGTTGTAGGTACAGTTGTTGGGGGGCGGATTCAGCGCACAGCTCGGCGTCCCGTCGCCCAAGATCGCGCAAGCCTGACCGGGGCAGCAGGCGACGCGCTGCGCGCCGCAGCCGAAGTCGCTGGCCCAGGTCACGCACTTGGCGTTGGGTGACTGCGCCGTGATGCAGTCGCTGTTGGTGGTGCAGGTCGGGCAGGCCCCCGCGAGCGCCACCGAGGGGGCGACGCCAGCGGTGGCCAAGATGCCGAGGGCAAGGATGGTCGAGAGCCGCATGGGCCCCGTCTAGCGCGGATTCCGCGCGGGGTCACGTCCCAGCGCCTTGCTGGGCCGTAGGAGATGAGCGAAGGTCAGACCCCCCATGTGGAAGACGGAGGAGGGCAGCACCGGCCGGCTGATCCAGCTGTGCATCGGCTACTTCACCTTCTACGTGCTGACCGGCGTGATGGTGAAGTACTTCGGGTCGCCCGCCGACAAGGGCTATCCGGGCCTCAAAGACATGGAGTACCTCGTGTATTCCACCTTCGGGGCTAGCACGATCTGCGTCGTCTATGCGGTCGCCAAGAAGTGGTACCGCCTCAAGTCGGCCCGCCTGGTCCGCTGGGGGCGCTTCGAGGTCCCGAGCGAGCTGGCGTACATCATCCCTTCCGGGGTCTGCACCGCGATCGTCGTCCCGACCACCACGCTCATGTACACCCTCCCGATCTCGGTGATGGTGGCGATGGTGATCATGCGCGGCGCGGTCATCGTGATCAGCCGTAGCGTCGACGCCATCCAGATCCGCCAGGGAATCCTGACCAAGAAGGTCTACGCTGAGGAGAACATCGCGGTGCTCTTCGCGATCAGCGCGGTCAGCGTTCACCTCGTCTTCGAGACCGGCAAGGGAGGCTTCGACTTCCTCTCGAGCGTGCCCGCGATGGTGATCCTGAGCTCCTACGTCACGGCGTACGCGATCCGGATCTACATCATGAACTACTACAAGAACACGCGGCCGCCCGGGACCCCGCTCGACAACAACGGCTTCTTCGGGGTGGAGCAGATCGCCGCCTCCACCACCATGATTCTGGGCACCATCCTGGCCTTTGGCGCGCCGGTCTGGTTCGGCGTGACCGTCTCTCAGGTCGTCGACTTCCGCGCCGCGATCACCGACCCCAAGCCGAGCTTCGGCTGGGCCATGCTGAGCGGCATCCCCTTCGGCGTCGCGGCCTTCTTCTCGGTGTTCTTGTTCATGTTCAAGGGGCGCACGGCGACCTTCGCCGGGCTGGTCAACCGCCTGACCTCGCTCGTCGCCGGCACCACCTCCACCTTGGTGGTCTACCTCCTCTTTGGCGGGAAGCTCCCGAAGACGCAGGACTGGGTCTCCCTCGGGCTCATCCTGGTGGCGGTCGCTTTCCTGACGCGCGCCGAGCGGCGCCGGGCGGCCGAGCTGTCGGCGAGCGCTATCCGAGCCGCGTGAGGATGGCCTCGAGGCTGGGGCTGAGCTGGCCTCGCTCCCCATACGAGAGCACCGCCTCTCGCTCGTAGGCAGCGGTGTCCGGCCGAGTGACGAGCTGAATGCTGGCGCCGAGCTCGGCCGGGAGCGCGAGGTCGAGCTCGAAAATGTCGCCGACCACCAGCAGCTCGGCGGGCTGGATGCCGAGCTGGGCGCAGATCTTGGCCAGCACGCTGAAGTACTTCCCGCGGCGGAGATAGATCGGACGCTCGACCAGCCCCGGCAGTCGCCGGCTCTCGGGCACGGCGCTGAAGCGCGGATCCGGCGCGTCGGGCTCGGAGATCACGTACTTCTTCGCGTCACCGAAGACCACGATGCGATCGCGGCGCGTCAGGCCGAGAGCGTCGATCTTCTCGGCCACCACGTCGGTTCGAGAGTTGGTCACGACGAAGGTCGGCAGGCCCCGCTCAGTGATCGCGTCGAGCACGGCCTTGGCCTCCGGCTTGAACGCGGCCTTGGTATAGAGATATCCGCGCTGATACAGCAGCTGGGACAGCGCGTGGCGCAAGGTCGGGTCGCGCAGGATCCCCGCCTCGCTGAAGATCATCTGGGCGATCGCGCCGGAGCGGATGTACGGATCGGCGTTGCCGGGAGCCACGATCCGGCCCTCGTGCTCCCAGCCGTACCGCCCGGGGGCGCTCGCCAGCTCGCGTTCGTGCCGGGCCCACGCCTCGGCGATCGGCCGGCCGACCAGATCCTCGAGGTCCTTTTGGTACACCTCTACGAAGGGGCGTCCCTCCTCCTCGACGTCGGTGAAGGTGCCGTCGAAGTCGAGCACCACGCAGCGGATCGCCATCGTCCGGAAGTTGCCACGGGCGCTCGACGATGCCTAGGCTGAAGCGATGGCCCGATGTCTGTTCGCGGCTCTGGCCTTGACCGCGCTGGTGGGCTGCAAGGGCGGAGCGGGATCGGGCGACGGCGGCCTGTGCACCAACCCCGTGCCGAAGGTCTCAGTCGATGGTTTTAGCCTGGTCCCGGTGGAGGACGATCCCTTCGCCTCCGCGCATGTCCTCGACGCCGGCACCTCCACCAGCGGTGACGCCGGGACCTCCACCACCGGCTTCGTCCGGGGCCGCTGCGGACCTGACGAGATCAAGCACGAGCTCCTCGGCGACACCCCCTCCTTCAGCATCACGACCCTCTTCTGCTCCTGGGGTACGGTGCGCGCGCCGCTGCTCGAGGCGATCACCGAGGGCGAGACCCTCCATCTGCGGATCTGGTACTTCTCCCAGCAGGCCTTCAGCGAAACCCAGGCCAAGCTGGAGATCCGGATCGACTCGAAGACCCTGTGGAAGGGCACGGTCCCTCTTCCCACCAGCGGCTCCTTGATCGTCGAGGACATCGTGGCCCCCTTCGCGGCCCCCGAGGGCGCGGAGCTGCTGTGGAACGTGAGCAACCACGGCACGAACTCCTGGAACTTCCTCGAGCTCAGCCGCGAGGGGCAGGCTCCCTGCGCCAACGCTGGGCCGAGCTGAGGCACCGTCCTCGGACAGCTCAGGTCGCGCCGCCAGAATCCCGTTTTTGGTGCGTGCCCCTGCCTCCGGATGTGCGCGCCAACGAGCTCTTCCAAACAGAGTTGGCGCGCGGGCAACAGCGCACCGATCAGCTCTTCTGTTATCTCCTGCTCGCCGAGTGGGTGGCCGAGATCCTGCTGGCCTTGGGCGTGACTCCCTACACCTACGCCGGAGCGAGCCGCGGCCTACACGTCCACGTGCTGGTGGCGCTGGTGCTGGGAGGGCCGATCGCGATCTTCCCGATCGTGGCGATGAAGCTCGGAGCCAGCGCAAGGCTACGGCGCCACGCGGTGGCCTGCGCGCAGATGCTGAGCTCGGCGCTGCTCATCCACCTGACAGGCGGGCGGGTCGAGACGCACTTTCACATCTTCGGATCGCTAGCGCTGCTCGCCTTCTACCTGGACTGGACCGTGCTCCTGACCGGGACGGTGATCGTCGCCTTTGACCACTTCCTTCGAGGCTTGTTGTGGCCGGAGTCGATCTATGGCTTCGCCAACCCCGAGTGGTGGCGCTTCCTTGAGCATGCCTTTTGGGTGGTCTTCGAGGTCACCTTCTTGCACGTCTCCGCCCGCCAGGCTTTGGCCACTATGCACGCCGCGGCCAAGCGCCAGGCGGATCTGGAGGGCAGCCGCGAGCAGTACCGACTCTTGGTGGAGACGACCGGCACGATCCCCTGGGAGCTCGACACCACCACCGGACAGTTCCGCTACATCGCGCCCCACGCCGCGGTGCTCTTCGGCGTCGATCTGAGCGCCATCGGCCTCGACCGATTCCTCGAGGAGCACGTGCGGGCCGACGAACGGGCCAGCGCCAAGCAGCGCTGGAGCGCGCCGGGGGCCGCGGCTCAAACCTTCGAGCTGCAGGTGAAGACGGCCAAGGGCTGGATCTGGATCCGCAACACAGTCGGCGCCGAGGATTCTATCGGCGGGATGAGCTCGCCTGCAGGGGCGATCGCTCGCGGCGTCATCTTCGACATCACCGAGGCCCGCGCCAAGGAGCAGGAGCTGACCCGGGCTCAAAAGCTCGAGTCGGTGGGTCGCCTGGCCTCGGGAATCGCCCACGAGATCAACACCCCGATCCAGTTCGTCAGCGACAGCGTCACCTTCATCCAGAGCGCGTGGAACGACGTGCTCGCGCTCCGGGGCCGCTACCGCAAGCTCATCGAGCCTAGCAAGACGCTCACGGCCGAGATGGACCGCGAGGAGACCTCCGCCGATCTCGAGTACCTGGTCCAGCGCACGCCCATGGCGATCGAGCGCTCAATCGAGGGTCTGGCGCGCGTGGCCGGCATCATCAAGTCGATGAAGGAGTTCGCTCACCCCGGGGGAGTGGAGATGGCCCCCGCCAATCTAAAGCGCGGCGTGATGAGCACGCTTACCATCGCGACCAGCGAGTTCAAGTATGTGGCCGATCTCGAGGTCGACATCGAAGAGCTCCCTCCGGTGCTCTGCAACCTCGGCGAGATCAACCAGGTGGTCCTCAACTTGGTGGTCAACGCCGCCCACGCCGTCAGCGACGCGATCAAGCCGGGCGGGCGCGGCAAGATCACCGTCCGCGGGCGACGCGATGGAGCCTACGTCGTGCTCTCGGTCGGCGACACCGGCACTGGCATCCCCGAGGAGGTCCGCGATCAGATCTTCGAGCCCTTCTTCACCACCAAAGAGGTGGGCAAGGGAACCGGTCAGGGTCTGGCCCTCGCGCGCTCGGTGGTGGAGAAGAAGCACCAAGGCAGCCTGAGCTTCGAGACCGAGCTGGGGAAGGGGACCACGTTCTTCGTGAGGATCCCGATCGGTGGGCGCAAAGCGGACAGCTCGGAGCCAAAGCTGAGGGCGGCGTAAAAGCTCCCTCTCGCAAAACCATTCGTCACTCCCTGTTTCGTCGTTTCGTCGTTCGTTTGTTAAGACCGGAACAAACAAACGAACGACGAAACGACGAAACGACGAAACGACGAAGCAGGTGGAGCGGGATCAGCGCACGAGGCTGCTGAGGCGGGCGAGCTCGGCCTGGATGTCGCTGGTGACGGTGTTGAAGTTGAGCTCGGCCTCGTCGATGACGACGCAGCCAGCGCCGGACTTCGGCGTCATCGGGGCGGGGGCGAGCTTGGCCCGACCGGGCGCCGCGACCTTTGCGTGGGCTTGGGCCTCCAGGCGTTGTTCCCGCAGGGCGAGGGCTCCGAGCATGACCTCGGCCAGCTGAGCCGCGCTGAAGGGCTTGGTGAGGAAGCGATGAACCTCACCTTCATTGATGGCCCGCAGCACCGCCGCCAAGCTCGCCTGGCCGCTGAGCATGATCCGCATGGTGTCCGGATAGTCGCGGCAGATGACCTCCATCAGCTGCGAGCCGGACATCGCCGGCATGCGCTCATCGGAGACCACCAGCTCGATCGGCCGGCGAGCGAGCAGCGCCAGCGCATCCGCCCCCGACGTGGCCAGGAAGATCTCGAAGGGCTGCCTACGAAGGCTCTCCTGGAGGCTCTCGAGCACGTTCCTCTCGTCGTCGACGAGCAGCACGGGGTGTCTCTTCACGTGGATCTCCTCGAACGCGCCGCGGGGCGCCTGACTCTTCCATCGGCCCTGCCCAGTTGTGCTTGACCGGACCTCGATTCGATACGGGGGCCCTCTTGACTCGATCGGTCGCAGATCCGAGAACCCTCGCGTGCGTGCTCGTAGGTTTCTAGCCCTGTTGTTCCTCCTGGGCGCCGCTTGTGGTCCCAGTGACCCACCAAAGACGGCGACGCTCACTCGCGTCCAGACCGAGGTGTTCACGGTGAGCTGCGTGACCAGCGCCTGCCACCCCTCTACGACCCCCAAAAAAGGCCTCAACCTCACCGGCGCAACCCACGGCCGGCTGGTGGGAGTGCCGTCGGTGGAGAAGCCGAGCTTGAAGCTGGTGGAGGCTGGTAGCCCCGACACGTCCTACCTCATGGACAAGCTCCTCAACCGGAACATCCCGACCTCGACCGTCGAGGCCATCACGGACATGCCGCCCGGCTTCCGGCTCGAGCAGGAGCGGCTGGACCTGGTGCAGGACTGGATCGCCGGCGGCGCCCTGGACAACTGATCTCCGTGACCGAGCGCGACGATCATGCCCGCTACTCGCGCGCCCTGGCCGCCGACTCGACCCCCGCCGCCTTCGTCGATCTCGACGGCTTCGAGCACAACCTGCGCGTCGTCTTCGGTGAGGAGTCTGGGCCCGTTATCGGCGGGATGAACCCGCCTGCGGGCGCGATCGCTTCGCTCAACGCGTCGGGGCCCGTTATCGGCGGGATGAACCCGCCTGCGGGCGCGATCGCTTCGCTCAACGCGTCGGGCGGCAAACCGCTCCGCATCGCCAGCAAGTCGGTGCGTTCGATCCCGCTGCTCGAGCGCATCCAGCGCCACGCCCCCGGGCGTATCACCGGGCTGATGGCCTATTCGGCAAAGGAGGCGGCCTTCCTGGTCGAGCGCGGCTTCTCGGACGTGCTCCTGGCTTATCCCACGCTCCACGGCCCGGACCTCGAGCTCCTGGCCCGGAAGAACCGCGAGGGAGCGAAGATCTCCCTGGTCGTCGATGCCCCAGAACACGTGGAGGCCGCGGCCAAGGCGAGCGCTCGGGTGGAGGGCGCGCTGCCCTTGGTGATCGAGCTCGATCTGTCGCTTCGGCCGCTCGGCGGAGACCTGGCGATCGGCGCGCTGCGCAGCCCACTCCATCATAGCGCAGCGGTGGTCGAGCTGGCCCGCCGGATCGCCGACACCCCGCGCCTCTCCTTCCACGGCCTGATGGCCTACGAAGCGCACGTCGCGGGGATGACCGACCAAGGCAGCGGGTCGCGGGCGATGGATACCGCCAAGTGGCTCCTCAAGCGCGCCTCCCGCCGCCCGCTGGAAGAGGCGCGCGCGGAGGCCGTTCACGCGCTGACGCAGGCCGGCCTCCCCCCGCTGCTGGTCAACGGAGGCGGGACCGGCAGCCTCCGCTGGTGCCAAAGCGAGGCGGCGCTAACCGAGCTCACCGTAGGCTCGGCCTTCTTGGCGGGCCACCTCTTCGACGGCTATCGCGAGCTGTCCTTTCGGCCTGCGCTCCACTTCGCGCTGGAGGTCGTGCGCAGCCCGCGTCCCGGAGTCTGTACCGTGCGAGGAGGAGGCTTCATCGCCTCCGGCGAGAGCGGCCCAAGCCGGGCGCCCGTACCCGTGCTGCCGAGCGGCCTGCGGCTGACCAAGATCGAGGGTGCGGGCGAGGTGCAGACCCCGCTGGTCGCCGAGCGAGGCAGCGCACCGGGCCTCGGATCCCTGGTGTTCTTTCGACCAGCGAAGTCTGGCGAACTGGCCGAACGCTTCGAAGAGTACGCCCTGATCCGCGGAGACCGCGTGGAGGAGCGAGTACGAACCTACCGGGGAGAGGGTCGCTGCTTCCCGTAGCACCGCGCCACCCCGCCCGCGCCTAGAACGTGAATCCCAGCGACACGCTCGGCACATAGCCGGCGCTGCCGTTCAGCGGGATCAGTACGTTGGCCCCCACATTGAGGCCGAAGCCATCGCTGACCGCGAACTCCAACCCGGCGCTTGGGCGTAGTACCGGCTTGAAGCCGCTCTCGGCGCCGACGCCCGTGAAGGCCGAGCCGAAGAACAGCGGGACGTCGGCGCCGAGGCTGAGCTGTACATCTCGGGAGCCCAGGTTGATCGCCAAGCCCGGCGTCGCCGCGAAGAGACCTCCGGCGTTGGTGCCGGCGAAGTCGCTGAAGCCGAAGATCGTCGTGGCTCCAGCCTTGGCCGAGATCCCGAGCGTCCCGTCACGGGTGCTGAGGAAGCGCCACTGCAGGCCGAGGTCCGCGAAGTTCAGGAGGCCGAGCGAGGTGATCTCGACGTTGAGCTTGAGGCGATCGGTGATGCCGCGGGCATAGACGATATCGGCGAAAGGCAGCCCGCCTTCGATCTTGGTGCCGCTGGCGATCAGCACGCCGCGGGCGCCGAGGCTGATCGCGCCGTGCGCTTCGCCGGGGCCCATCGCGCTGTAGACGAAGGGGCGGTCCTCCGCGAAGGCAGGGAGAGCGAGCGCACCGAGGGCAATCGTGAGGGCGGAAACGAGTGACTTTCTCATGCGGCGCTACAAAGCGATTGTCGTGCCAGCCCGGTGCGGTCCGCTCTGAGGCCGCTTTGAGCACAGCGCGTGAAGCTGCTTCACCACCTGTGGCGCTGCGACGTCAGCGGCGCCGATCACGCCGGTGATCCACGCGTGCTCCGCGGGAATATGCCCCGCCGACTACAGCCACAGATCCCAGCGCCCAAAGCCCAAGACCGCCCCCGCTACGCCCAAATTGGCTACGGCATGGGCCACCACCGCGTCGCCGAGCCCGCCGCGCCGCTGCGCCAGCGCGAAGCAGAGCCCCGCCGCCACTCCGCCCAGCACGTTTTGATGAAGGAGGCCGAAGGCCAACGAAGAGGCCACCAACGCGAGCAGCGAGGCTCGCGCCGGAGCGACCTCGGTGAACTCGGCCTGTACCAAGCGGCGCAATAGAAAGCCCCGGAACGCCAGCTCCTCCGCCAGCGGCACGACCAGCACGGACCCCAATGCGCGCAGCCCGAGCCAGACCAGCCGCGGTCCCCTGCCGAGCTCGCCCAGCGCCGACAGCGAAGCGCGCGCCGCCTCGGTCGCGCTGGGCGTGGGCGCTCCGCCGAGCATCATCCAGGCCACCAGCGCAAGGACGCCCAGCCCCAGAGCCGACCAGGGTGCGCGGATCGACCAGTCGATCTGGCGACGCACGACGAAGAGCGCGACCGTGGCGGCCCCGATCCGCAGGGGATAGAGCGGATCGATCTGGATCGCGAACAGCTCGGTCAAAAACGCCACCGCCAGCAGGGCCATCAGCGGTGCAAGATAGGTTGCAGTTGGGTTCCACTCCTCCGCTGGCGTGCTGGCAGAGAACCAGCGCGAACGGCGGGCCGTGCTGGCCACCCCCAAGGTGACCAGCGCGAACATGATCCAGCCGAGCTTGGAGTGAAAGCCGCCGATCGCCAGGGCCGGCGAGCCGTGGACCCCGACCGCCAGGAGGAGCGCGATCCGCAGCGCGTTGGCCAAATAGGCGAGGAGCACCACCAGCGGGACCAGGAGCAAAGAGCGCGGAAAACGCAGGTTCTCTCGGCCGATCACCAAGAACGCCGCGATCATCACCGCGCTGAGCCCCATCCCCTCGAAGCCGGAGCACTCCGGGGCGATGTCCAAGGAGAAGCTCGGCGTATCGAGCGAGCGCCCCTCCCGCACCAGCCCGCTGACCAGGGGCCGGGCGAAGAGCTCGGCCACCGCGACCGTCGAGTCGCCTAGGCCGTCCCAGGCCAAGGTGCTGAGCTTGCCCGCCGCGAAGGCGAGGGCTCCGAGGAGCGCCGCGAGCCCGAGGATCGGCGCCGACGCCCGGAGCAGCGGCGGCATCGCGGCCGGCGGCACGATGCTGAGCCCGGCCAAGACGACGGCGGCCAGCGCCGAAGCGCCCCAGGCCAGCGTCAAGCCCAGACCTCCGGTCCCGAGCCAGGCGGTCAAGGCATAGAGGGCCCCAAAAGCGCCGAGCTGGAGCAGGAAGAAGCGCGCGCTGTGCGGGTGAGGGAGCTCAGCCAGCTCGAGCGGGATCGGACGTCCTTCCCGCCAGAGCAGCAGCGCCCCGGTGAGGATCATCGCCGCCAGCGGGCCGATCTCTCCGGCCCGAGCCAGCAGCAGCGCCCCGAAGGCCCCGCTGTGCTGCAGCGGGACGGCGTCGAAGCTGAGGCTTATCGCGGCGTATTCGGCGAAGAGCAGGAAGAGCGTGAGGAGCGCGCGACGGGTCAGACCGTTTTCTTGCGACGCCGTCCGGTGACGATCAAGAGACCGCCCGAGACCAAGGTCAACGCGGCGCCGACGGCGCTCGGGTCGAGCTCGGGAGCGCTGGTGCGACCGCCGCCACCACCGCCGCCGTGGCTTCCGCCCCCGTGGCCCTCGTTTTCATGTTCGTTCTCATGGCCACCACGGTTGTTGCCGTGGTTGCCGTTGTTGCCGCCACCGTTGTTCCCGCCGTTGTTCGGGCGCGGACGAACGTGTTCTTGAGCGAGCGCCATCCCAGGTACCACCAACATGGCCAGAGCGGCCCCAATCCAGGCATTGCGAATCTTCACGAACCAACCTCCCCTTCGCCTTCCCAGGCGAGCGATGCGTAGATGATCGATGATTAGCTGAACCTGGGAGGTGTGTCTAGCGGGATTACCAGCTTGAGCGGAAGATTTCCCTATGTCCGCGGAACGACTCCATCGGACGGCTCAATAGGGCCGGAAGAGGTTGAAGCCCGCCTGCCCAGACATGGTGACGACGAAGGTGAAGTTGAATCGGATGTGCCCGTCGTCATCCGCGATGGCCCCGGGTGGATTCGGGAAGGGCTGCGCTTTCCGGAAGGCATCCACCGCGACCGAGTCGAGGAAGTCCACGCCGCTCGACTGCTCGACCTTCACATCGTCGAGCTCGCCGCTCCTCGAGAGCTCCACTCGCAGCAGCGTCGAGCGGTCCTTGGTCCCGTAGATGTTCCCGGTCGGATCGCGGCGCCGGTACTCCTGGGCCAGCGCTCCAGCCCAGTGGTCGTAGACCGAGTCGCGCACGCGGTAAAAGAAGGTCGCGTACTTGAACTCCTTGGTGTTGAGGAAGGTACCGTCGCCCTCGGCCAGGCCCTCGACGTGATCGACCGAAGGCGATCCGCTGATCCGCGACAGCGTCCCGAGGTTGGGCATGAGCGCAGTCAGGGTCGGCACCGGCCGATCCACCCCGTCGCGCGCGCCCTTCTTTCCCCCCGCGTCCTCAGACTTCGCTTCGTCCCCCGAGCCGTTGATCTCGAGGCGATCCGAGTTGCCCTTGAGGCCTTCGCTGCCCGACCGATTGGAGACCTCGGCGCCGTGGTCTGCGCCGGGCTTGAGCCGCAAGGCGTCGCGCTTGAGGATGTCGGGGATCTTCAGCTCGAGCCGATCGCGCCGCTCCTGGATCTCGCGGCTCTCCTCGAGGTCATCGCCCTTCTGCTTCTGCTCGGCCATCGCCGCTTGCGCGTCCTTCTCCCGCTGGAGCTTGTTCGTGACCCGCTTCAGCGAGGGATCGCGATCCTCCATCCGCGCGACCGTCTCCTTCTCGACGTGGGTGTTGTAGAGCGAGGAGCGCTTGGCGTTCGGGTTGGGCGAGTCATCGGCGGTCGGGGGGACCTCCACCAGCTGCCCGACCGGGCGCTCCGGGGAGGGCGAGGGCGAGGGCGTAGGCGTCGCCGAGGGGCTGGCCTCCGGCGAGGGCTGGGGCACGGCCGGGCTCGGGGCCGAGGTACGACTGTCGGCTTTTGCCGACGACGCCAGGGGGCTCTTGCGGCTCGAGCGGGCGACTTTGAGGTTTTGAGCCCACTGTTCGGGGGTCAGCTGGACCACATGCACCGGGGGGGCTGCGGCAGTCGAAACACTCCCGAGGAAATGCTCGATAACGGACCGAAGTGGGAACGATAGACCAAGGTGCAGCCCAAGCGACGCGGCGGCCGCCCACAAAAACACGCTCCGCTGATGCCTTCTTCGGCGCACTGCTCTGTATCCGGGAACGAAATAAGCTAGCATCCCGATCCGGCCTCATCAATCGAGGCACGACTGAGATGCGAGCCTTGGCCACAAGCGCGCTGGTGATCCTCTGCTCGGGCTGTCCGAGCACCGAGGCGACCCAAGTGCTGATCGAGGGCGTGAAAACGATCGGGGCCCCGGATCCGCCCTCCTTCGAGCTTTCGGTCAGCGGCCATGGGTTCGGCCTGTTGCCCCTCACCTACGACGTGATGGCGGGAGCGGGCGCGGCCCAAGAAGGCCAGGTGCGCGTCGAGGTTGTTCGTCAGAACGGAACCCCTGCTGCAGAAATCCAGCACATCACGACCAACATCGCCTCCACCACGGAAATTCGAGCCAAGATCGACCTCAGCGCTCCCCTCCCGGCCGGCATCTACTCCCTGCGCTTGTTCAATGTTCGCGAGAGCAAAGTGCTGGTCGAGAAGCCCAACGCCTTCGAGGTGGGGATTCGCCACGACGTCATCGACGCTGGCTCGACGATTCCGGACGCGGGAGCCGATGCTGATGCCGACTCGATCGACCTCGGGATGACGAGCGTCGATGGAGGGATTGGAGGGCCGTTTGATTCCGGGACACTGGAGGTAGCGGACGCGGGCTTAGGCTCGTTCGCCGCCTCCTTCCGCTACCGCCGCCCGCTGATCCTCCAAAATCCCACCCCGGTCACGGCTCCGCTCGGAACCAGCTTCCGCCTCCTGATCCCGCACGCGACGCTGGTCGGCGCCGGGCATGCCTCGCCCAACGGGAGCGACTTCGCGCTGTATTTCCAGGGTCAGCGGCTCCCTCATCAGTGGGAAGATCCGGTGCTGCTCGGCACCGATCAGCTGGTGATGGTGGCCAATCTCCCGGTCGATCTACCGCAGGGCAGCTTGGGTACGCCGGTCGTCCTCTACTACGGCGATCCAGCGGCGCTCGATCAGACCACCGACGCGGTCTACGCCTTCACCGAGCGCTTCGATCGCGATCTCGACGGCAACGCGTGGCGCCTCTCGGAGTGGGCCCGCACCTGCCCGGATCGGCGCGGTCTGGGCTCCCTCGGCAGCTACTGCCGCCGGGACGATGACGCTCAAAATCCGCTGTTTCGCACGCTGGGGAGCCCCGACATCCCGCTCCTCGTCGGGCAGGCCTACGAGCTGACGGTGTGGATCTCCGGCCTCTCGGTGGACAGCGATCTGACCTATTTCGCTGTCTCAGACGCCAACGACAGCCCCGGCATCGCCCGCGCCGAGACCCCGCCGCCCGCCGCCTACGGCGAGTTCCCGCCGAGCACGATGGCGACCTACCAGGACCCCACCACCAACTCGAACCGCACCTTCACCGGCTGGCGCTTCCCCTCCGCGGGGCTCGGCTTCACCCGGGCGAGGGTCCGTTTTGCCCCCCAGGTCGTTGGGGTGAACCTCCACTTCCGCTACATCTCCCCCGCGGGGGCACACCCCTCGGCCTACGTAGCGGTTGATGATTTGGCGATCCGGAGGGTGCTCGGGACCGGGGCCCTAGAAGAGGTCTCGGCCGGCCTCGGTGCCGAAGAATCTCGTTGACTTCCCTCCCAAGCGATCCATAGATTCCGCGCTCTTTCAGGAGACCCCCGTATGAAGTTTCGCATGGGCCTTTTGGGCCGTAAGCTCGGCATGACTCAAGTTTTCGAAGACGGTCGTCGCATCCCCGTGACCGTCCTCGAGCTCGGCCCCAACGTCGTCATCCAGAAGAAGACGCCGGACGGCAAAGACGGCTACTCGGCGCTGCAGCTCGGCTTCAGCGATCAAGAGCACAAGAAGCTGACCAAGGCTGAGGCCGGTCACTTCAAGGCCGCCGATACGCTGGCTCAGAAGGATGGCAAGGGCGTGAAGCCCAAGCGCATGATCAAGGAGCTCCGCGTCACCGACGACAAGATCGGTGAGTTCTCCGTGGGCCAAGAGCTCAAGGCTGACGTCTTCAAGGTCGGCGAGATGGTCGACGTCACCGGCGTCTCCAAGGGCAAAGGCTTCCAGGGCGTCATGAAGCGCCACAACATGAAGGGCTCCAAGAACGCCACCCACGGTACCCACGAGTACTTCCGGCACGGCGGCTCGATCGGTATGCGCACCACGCCTGGTCGCGTGAACCGCGGCAAGCGGATGTGCGGCCACATGGGCGATGAGCAGGTCACGGTGCAGAACCTCAAGATCGTGAAGATCGACCTCGAGAAGAACATCGTACTGATCGAAGGTGCGGTCCCGGGCGCCCCCAACGGCCCCGTGGTTGTTCGTCAGTCGATCAAGAAGCTCGGCAAGGCCCTTCAGAAGAAGAAGACGGCGGCCTGAGCCACTACGACCCGAAAGATCCCTACTACCAGCGGGCGAAGAAGGAGAGCTTCGCCGCCCGTTCCGTCTACAAGCTGGAGGAGATCGACGAGCGCCACGCGGTGCTCGCCTCGGGCGACTACGTCGTCGACCTGGGCTGCTCTCCCGGCTCCTGGCTCCAATATGCCGCCAAGGTCGTGGGCCCCAAAGGCGCGGTGCTCGGCTATGACCTGGTCCCGCCACGCGTCGAGCTCGGGCCCTCGGTCGCGATCTTCGAGGCCGATGTCCACACGATCACGCCGGCGCGGCTCATGGGCGATCTCCGCGCGATCGTTCCAGCCCTCGACCCGGCGCTGACGCATCCCTTCAGCGTCCTCCTCTCCGACATGGCGCCCAAGACCATCGGCGTGCGCGACGCGGACCAGGCGCGCTCGATCGGTCTGGTCGAGGTCGCGCTCCACCTCGCGACGCAGGTCGTGAAGCCCGGCGGTCACTTCGTGGCCAAGACCTTCGAAGGGCGCGGCGTCGACGCGCTGGTGCTCCTGGTGAAGAAGGAGTTCCGCTCGGTGAAGGTGCAGAAGCCCAAGGCCACGCGCGAAGGTAGCCGCGAGATGTTCGTGGTGGGGCGCGAGCGGCGCTAGGAAGCGCTACCGCCGCGCAAGACCTCCCAGAGCGCGGCGACAGATTGGCCTCCGCCATTGAGCGCGACGAGGATGCAACGGCGGACCAGGTGCGCCACCACGCCCCGCGCGGCCGAGCTCAGCGTCCGAGCGCCAAGAGCTGAGCGAAGCGCTCGAGCGTGTCCCCCCAGTCGGCGTCACAGATGGAGGCCAAACGGCAGTTGGCGCTTCGCCCGCTGGGGCAGCTCGGGGTTCGGGAGGTCGGCTGGGCGGCGAAGTTCGCAGCTTCCATCGCCTCTACGAAGCTAACGTAGCGGTCCCCGGCCACGGCCGAGCAACAGTCGGGCGCGTTGTAAAACGAGCACCAGTGGCAATACTGCCAAAACCGCGCGGCCTCCACGTCACAGACCCCCGCGCTCGTGCAGTACTCGCCAGCCGGACAATTCCCCGGCGTACACGGCATGCCCGAGCCACTCCCGACCGGCGAGGGCTGCTGACAGAGCGAACCACAGCTGGCGCCCCCAGTGCGGCAATTGCCGGGCTCAAAGCGGTCACCCACCACCTGGCCAGCGACGATGGCTCCCACGCGGACCCGCGGTCCTAGCTGCTGCGCCAGCGCGGTGACCGCGGGCGCGATGGGCTCGAGGCCCGCGTCGTCCTCGTCGCTCACCAGGATCACGACCAATCGGACGTTCCCGCCGCCGAGCATTCCGTTGCAGCCCGGGTGGCTGAGCGCGGCGCCGATCGCCTCGATGCCCTTCTCGGTGCCCGAGCCGCAGGTACCCGGTTGGACGTTGGCGGCGAGCCGCGAGCGCTGGGTGCTCGGGTCCTCGGTGTGCGCGACCACGCCGCCTCGCGCGCAGCCGTGTTCGACGCTCGGGGCGACGGGTTGGCATCCGCTGGCGTCGGTGGAGGAGAGCTCAAACAGCGGTGCGCCGGCGAAGGTCGAGGTGAAGAGGCCTGCTTTCTCTCCGCCTGGGGTGTCGAGGTCAGTCGAGACGACCGCGATGTTGTAGCCAGGAGCGCAGCTGGCGCGCAGAGCAGCCACATAGCGCGGGATCGCGGCCGCCAGTCGGGTCTGCTCCTCGGCCATCGAGGAGGAGTTGTCGACGATGAAGAGGGTGTTGACCCACGGAGTCCCGGTGCTGGTGCAGGTCTGACCGGCATCCAGCGCGCCGCCGTCGATCCCGGAGGCCGTGCCGCCGTCGTTCCCGGACGGAGCGCCGCCGTCGGTCCCAGAGGACACGGGAACCGCTCGGGACGAGCAGCCCACCAACGCGACGATGAACGGAGCGGCGAGGAGCAGGACCGAGCGCACGGCGCGCTTGTACGCACGGCGCTCCATGACAGGCAAGGCTCAGTAGGCCGCGAGCCCGCTGATGTCGGCCCCGCGAGCCCCAACCAAGTACGAGATGGAGAATCCGTCGGCCATGCGCGGATCATCGGTGCAGCTCGAGCGGCGCGAGCAGCGCGATAATCCCGCGGCTTACTTGGGTGCGATAGCGGCGGCGCGCGCGTCGAACGCACGGGCGCTCGTTTCATCGCCCTTGGCGCGCGCTTGGGCGGCGGCCCGCTCTAGCGCTCGCACCGCCGCGCCCACCCGGCCCCGCGACAGCTCGATGTCGGCCTCGAGCCTGGCTCGCTCGGGCGCCAGCGGACCGTCCGCATAATTAAAGGCGGCTTGCGCCAGCGCGGCCAAGGCTCCGGTGGCGTCGCCCAGCTCACTGAGCAGCGACGCGGACTGAAGCAGGGCCTCCTCGGCAAAAGCCGAGGCCGCCGGGTGCTTGGCCACCCGCGCGTAGAGGTCGGCCGCGGTCTGCGTGGCGCCGCGGCGCCGCTCCGCATCGGCGAGGACCAGCAGCGCAGCGACCTCCATCTTGGCGTCCGGCCTGGCGCTCAGCACCTCGTTGGCGAGCTCGGCGGCCTTGGGCGCGTCCGATTCCAGCGCCTTTCGGGCGCGGGAGAGCTGAGCCGCGGAGTCCGTGAGCGGCGCCGGCGGGGCGCTGGGCGGGTTTTGCGCCGCGGCCTCTGGCGAGGCCGCCGGAGGAGGCACGAGCTCGGCGCTCGGCGCAGCTCGGGCCACGCTGGTGACCGGCGGCGGAGCCGGGAGCGCCCGCGAAGGCTTGGCCGCGACCACCACCGGCTGGGCCGCCAGCGGCTCCGTCAAAGCCACCGGCTCCTTCAAAGCCACCGGCTCCCTCACGACCGGCTCAGCCCCCGCGGTCACTGGAGCAGCCGCCGCACCCGCAGCTGACGCGGCCGGCGCCGACGCCGCACCGACGGTGAGCGTCTGCCCTGGGAACAGCATCACGGGCTTGTTCTCGCCTTCGCGGTACACGAGCACGCGACCGTCTTGGACCCGAACCACCGTCTCTCGATCGGTGGCCTGCACCAGCACTCGGCTCGAAAAGGCCTGAATTCGAGCCTGCCGAGTCGTCACCATCAGGACCTCGGTCGGCGCCAAGCGATCGACGTTGAGCGCCGCATCTCCCCGGAACAGGCGGAGCTCGACGTTGTGCGGAGCGACCTCGGCCAAGCGCACGATCGAGCCGACCTTGGTCTCGAGGGTCGCTGATCCGAGATCCATGGTGGAGGCCTTCGAGGTCTTGACCCAAGCCTCTTGAGGGAGCCCGCGCACCGGCGTCGCCCCCGCCGGCGCGTCGAGCAGTCGAAGCTCTCCTTTGACCAGGGTGAGCGGAGGAGGTGCGGAGCTGGGGCGGCCGATCAGCACGGCGACCAACGCCCCCGCGGCCAACGCCGAGATGCCGAGCGGCCAGACCCAGCGGGGGGTCTCCTTCGCCGGTCCACCCTGCGCGATCCCCCGCCAGATCCGCGCGCGCGCGCCGAGCGCCGCCGTGGGCTGAAAGGCATCCAGCGTCGTCGCCGCCGAACGCAGCGTCTGGAGGGCAGGCCCGCAGTCAGGACAGGTCACGGCGTGCCGTTCCAGCATGGCGGACGCGACCGGATCAGCGCCGAGGGAGAAGATCTCGCTCGTATATACACAGCTCATAACATCGTCTCCCGTACCGCCTGACGCTCGAGGGCTTTGAGCAGCTCTTTCCTGGCGTGGTGGAGGCGCGTCCACACCGTGGCCACCGGAATCTCCAGCGCAAGAGCGATCTCCTGTCCGCTGAGCCCCTCGACCTCGTGCATCAGATACACCACCCGCTTCTTCGGTGAGACGCGCATCAAGCAACGCCAAACGCGGAGCAGCTCCTGCCGGGTCTCGGCGGAGCTCTCGGGGGTCTTCGTGTGAATGTGTTCGGCGCTCAGGCTCACCGCCTCCAGCAAGCGGCGGTGCCGGCGCCAGCTCCTGAGCTGCGTCATCACCACGCGGGAAGCCACGCCGAAGATCCAGGTGCTGAGCTTGCTCTCCCCGCGGAAGGTGTGAAGCGAGCGCTGGATGGCGATGAAGACCAGTTGGCTGGTGTCCTCGACGTCGGCGGTGCTGGCGCCGGGGCCGAGCAGCCGGTGCACGATGCGGTGGACGTCGTCGACGTGCGCGCGGAAGACCGCCTCGATCGTCAGCTCTTGGCGCGCGGCTTCAGGGGCCCGAAGCGGTAGCGCGGACAAGGACTTCAGGGGCGCCTCCATCTCGAGACATGAGTCGCCGGGTTGGGGCTCGACCTTCAAAAGACCTCGGCGGGAAATCCTAGCGCGACGTAGGGCGTAACCCAACCCGTATCCAGCGGGTCGGAGACCAGGGTCGGCGGCGCCGTCACCCGCAAGCTGGGCAGCCCGAGCCGCGCGCCGACGCTGATCCTGACCGTGGGGTCCATGGCCAACTCGGCGGCCGCGGCGAGGCGAAAGCTGGCCGCAGCACTGGGGATCGTCTCGATCGGGCTGCGGGCGCTGCTCGGCACCAAGATGGTGGCATCGACCGCCACGACCTCGATCCCCGCGCCTCCGAGGAGGCCAAAGGTCACGGGCCCCACCCGCGCCAGCGGCAAGAGCGCGACCCCTAAGGCGGAGACCTCGACCGAGGTCGCCTCGATCAATCCCACCGTGCGCACACAGCACGGGATCCCCGCGAAGCGCAGCTCGCCCCCGAGCCACCAGGTGTCGCCCCGCCGCTCAAAGCCGAGCGTAAGGCCCAGGTTTGGGGCCAAGGCCGGCGCCGACCACCACGACGCTGCGGCGCCGAGGATCACGCGGTAGCGCACCGGGACCTCACTCGCTTGGGGCGGCGCGACGACCGGCGCCTCTGCTTCCAGGCTGGGCTCGGGCTCCGCTTCGGGCTCGATGATCTCGAGCCCCGGCCGAACGACAGCGCGGGTCGTCGTATCCGTGACCGCGGGCGCAGCGATCGTCGCGGCATTCACCGCCTCCACCGGGGGCAGCGGCAGCGCGAGCCCGGGCTCCGATGCGATCCTCAGCAGCGTCTGCCGCACCAGCACGACCGCGACCCTGAGCGCGGCCAGCGAGCGAGCGACGCCGATGTCCCGGCGCAAGCGGAGCGCCCCTTGTTGCTCGATGATCAGCTCGGTGCGCCCGTCGAGCTCGCGGAGGCGAACGGTCAGCTCGGCCGCTTGCCCCGGCGAGACGAGCGCTTCGGGCAGCTCCTCGGACAACAGCGCGCGCAGCTCCTCCCCGCCGTCCTCGGGCGCGACCGTGACCTGGGCCGCGGCCGCGATGGCCGCCGCAGGAAGCAAGGTCCCAGCGAGCGCGAGCAGCCCGAGGCAGCGGCCGAGGATCGTCACCCCCACCCCTGGATGGTGATCTCGAAGCCGAAGCCGTCGGTGGGACGGGCCAGGCTGCGGGCCAGCTCGGGCAGGCTCGAGGTGAGGCGCGCGATCGCGCGGCTCGGCGCCTCGACGAACAGGAGCCCGGTGCCCGACAGACCGGCGCGAACCCGAGGGGCGTCCGTGCGCGGCATCAAGAGGCCACCGCGAGGACGCAGCTCGATCGACAAACCACGGGCCTTGGCCCGCTCCAGCCGAGCCCGGAGCGCGTCGGCGCGGCCTTCATGCGGCGGACCCGCCTTTAGCGGATACCACAGCATCGCCATGGCTCCTTGGGAGCGGCCCGCGACCTTGAGCAGCGCCTCGTCGATCCGATCCCACTCGTCGTCTTTCTCGAACGGAGGGTCGATCAGCGTCACCAGCCGCTCATCTTTGGGCTTCTGGCGCAGCAAAGCGGCGTAGCCGTCAGCCGCCTCGACCACCACTTGAGCCTGCTTTTCTTGGGGAATCTGGCGAGCGAGCTCCTGTGCGGCACGGGGATGGGCCTCGAAGAAGCGCAGCCGATCCTGGGGCCGAAACAAGGACCAAGCGATCGCCGGTGATCCCGGATACTCGATCGCGTCACCTTCCTCCTCGCGGGTCAGGTCCAGGTAGGGGCCTAGCTCGGGGAGGCGCCGCCGGGCCGAGCGCGAGAGCAAGCGACCGATGCCCTGCTTCCACTCCCCCGTCGGTTCATCGAGCCGGTACGTCCCGATCCCAGCGTGGGTGTCCACGTAGAGAATCGGCTCGTCCTTCTTGATCAGCTCGAGGATCACCAGCGCGAGGGCGGCGTGCTTGAGCACGTCCGCCGGATTGCCCGCGTGATAGCGGTGGTCGTAGTTCACGAACCTCGGGACCATACCCGAGCGTCCGGGCCTAGACCAGTTGTCCTGTCGTTCAAAGGGCGCGAGGATGCGCCCGTGACCGTGTGCCGCGTCGGCCTCCACAGCCCAATACGATTCGGGGTAGCGCTCCTCTTCTTGGCGACCGCGCCCACAGCCGCGCTAGCGGCGGAGCCTCCTGAACCTGGGGGACCCCGCCTGGAGGGCCGGACCAGCTCCGTCTCCGGCGCGCGCAGCAGCGACCTCTCGGCCGCCGAGCGCGCGCTGGCCCCCCCGACTGGACCCGAGGTGCTCGACGATCCCGCCTGGCGCTTCTACCACCTGGCCTTTCAGGCCCTCGCCAACGGAAATGATCACGAGTGCCGCGAGCTGCTCGAGCACATCACCAAGAGCTTCGCCCAGCACCCCGCGGCCGATCGCTCTCGCCAGCTCCTGGTGCAGCTCGGGACCGAGCGCAAAAATAGGCCGGCAGATCCAGCGCTGCTGGCGGCCACGCCTCCCCCGCCGGGCGCTCCATCGGGCGAGACGGCCACCACCTTGGCCCGCGCGGAGCTGGTCATCGGCCAGACCGCCCACGGCATCGGCCTCGGTCTCGAGATCTGCCTCCTGGCCAAGTGCGATGACGTCCGAGCCTTCGGAGCGACGATGATCCTCGGCGGCGCCAGCGGCCTGACGGCCTCCTTGTTCTTGAGCGGCAACGGCATCACCCCGGGGCACGCCTCCGCCCTCAACAGCGGCGTGGTCTGGGGCTTGGCGGAGGCGCTGTTCATCACGGGGATCGTGAACCCCAGCGACAGCCAGAGCATCGTCGTCGGCCCCTTGATCGGCCAGCTGGTGGGCCTCGGCGCAGGCGAGCTCTTGTGGCAGACCACGCACGCCACGGCGGGCGACGTCTCGCTCGCCAGCTCGGGCGGCCTGTGGTCGGCGCTGCTGGCGATGAACGTGGCGCTGGCGGTGTCCGATGACGAACAGGTGATCTTCGGGACGATGCTGGCGGCCTCCTCGGTCGGCTTGGTGGCCGGGGCCCTGACAGCCAATGCCTTCCCGATGAGCCGGGGCCGGGTCCTCGTCATCGACGGCTCAGCCGCCCTCGGCGGGCTCCTCGGGCTCGGCCTGGCCTTCACCGTCCAAGGTCGGGAGCTCGAGCGCGGACCGCTGTTTTTGCTGATCGACGTGGGCATCCTGAGCGGCCTGGCGCTCAGCACCTTCTTCACGCGCGACTGGGACGCCCCCGAGCTGCCCCCGATCACGATGGGCATCATGCCGCTCCCAAGTGGAGGCGCGCAGTTCAGCTTGGCAATGCCGCTATGAGCCAAACTCGAGGGGCGCGCCTCGCACCGCCGCCTCGATCGCGCCTTCGCGGTACACGGCTCGCCCGCGCAAGTAGGTCGCGATCGGCCAGCCGGTGAGCGGCAGGCCTTCAAAGGGGCTCCAGCCCACGCGGGTCTGAATCTGGCCCTCTTCGATGCGCCGGGTCTTCTTCAGATCGACCAGCACAAAGTCCCCATCGTTCCCGATCGCGAGCGCGCCTTTTCGCTGGATCCGGTAGGCCTGCGCCGGGGCCGCGCTCATCCAGCGCACCACGTCCGCCACGCTGCAGAGACCGCGGTGGGCGGCGTCGAGCATCGCGGCCAAGGAGGTCTCAACACCCGGCATGCCCGACGGCGCTTTGCCAAAGCCACGGGCCTTCTCCTCCAAGGTGTGCGGCGCATGATCGGTGGCGATGAGATCCAGGGTCCCGTCGCGGAGGCCGGCCCACAGCGCCTCGACGTGCTCCTGGCTGCGGAGCGGCGGGTTCATCTGCGCCTTGGTGCCGAGGCGGTCGTAGATCCCGGGCGCGGCGAACAGGAGGTGCTGCGGGGTCACCTCGGCCGTGATTCGGCCCGCACCCTTCCCTCTTCGGCGGAGGAGCTCGACCTCGTCTTTGGTGGAGAGGTGGAGGATGTGGAGGCGGCGCTGGTAGCGCTCCGAGAGCTCGATGGCCAGCGCGGTGGCCAGGCGCGCGGCCTCGGCGTCGCGCATCTCGGAGTGGGCCGCTACGTCGGTTCGCCCAGCAAATTCAGCCTTTCGCGCGACCAGGCGATCCTCGTCCTCGGCGTGGACGGCGATGAGCTTCTTGCCGTGCGAGAAGATGTTCTCGAGGGCAGCGCGATCTTTGACGAGCAGGCTCCCGGTGGAGGAGCCCATGAAGATCTTGATGCCCGGCACGTCGCCCGCGTCATCGATCGCCAGCAGCTGCTCGAGGTTGTCGGGCGTGGCCCCGATGAAGAAGCCGAAATCGACGCTGGAGCCGGCCCGTGCGCGCGCCTTCTTGTCGTCGAGGCGCTCCCGCGAGGTGGTGGGCGGATCGGTGTTGGGCATCTCGAGGAAGGCCGTGATCCCTCCGGCCGCGGCGGC
>Ga0154020_10000497_pt1 | contig 47878 bp, 44 predicted proteins | sample Klosneuvirus_201_FD_109709 | JGI IMG/M metagenome (GOLD analysis project Ga0154020, IMG submission 109709) | Active sludge microbial communities from wastewater, Klosterneuburg, Austria - Klosneuvirus_20160825_MG | ecosystem: Engineered > WWTP > Aerobic digester > Activated sludge | place... | reverse complement strand
TGGGTGGAGGTACGGCATGCGGACGCTGGTGGCGATTCCGGTGTACAACGAAGCGCGGCACGTGGAGAGCGTGCTGAGCCGCGTGCTGGCGCGGCACGCGGACGTACTGGTGGTGGATGACGGCTCGACGGACGCGACGCCGGAGCTGGTGGCGCGGCACCCCGTGGACGTGATCCGTCGGCGGGTGAACCGGGGGTATGGGGCGTCGATGCGGGAGGCGTTCCGGTTTGCGGGGCGCGAGGGGTATGACTGGCTGATCACGATGGACTGCGACGACCAGCACGAGCCGGACGCGATCCCGGAGTTCATCGAGGTGGCGCGGGAAGATGATGCGGACGTGATCTCGGGGTCGCGGTACCTGGCGGCGTCGAGGGGGAATGACCGTCCGCCCGCGGAGCGGCGCGCGATCAACATGGAGCTGACTCGCGAGATCAACTGCCGACTGGGCCGATGCCTGGGCACGCTGATCACGGACGCGTTCTGCGGGTTCAAGGCGTATCGGGTGGCGGGGCTGCGGGGGCTGAAGCCGACGGTGCGCGGATATGCGTTCCCGATGCAGTTCTGGGTGCAGGCGGCGTGGGCGGGGCTGCGGGTGCGAGAGCTGCCGGTGAGGCTGATCTATAACGACCCCAGCCGCTCGTTTGGGGTGACGCTGGACGATCCGGTACGGCGGCTGCGGCACTATCGGGCGGTGCTGCACCGCGAGCTGCTGAGGCGCGCACCGGGCCTGCCCTGCGCGTCGCTGGCGGGGATCTCGACGCCGGGCAAGGGCTGCGGCTGCCAGTGACGGACGCGGCGCTCACCATCCGGCCATCGGCGAGCGCGTGGCGACCGACACGGCACGGGAGCGGCGACGCGCGGCGGTCGCTGGGGCTGCCCGACGGCGCGGGGGCGCTCATCATGAGCGGGCACCAGGCGGAGTGCTGGCACGCGGGGATTCTCGCGAAGCGGCTGGTGCTGCCCGAAGGGCGCGGCGCGTGGGTCGTGGTGGACCAGGACACGAACGCAGCGCTGGAGGTGGCGTATCCGGGGCCGGGGCCGACGCGGGCGGTGTGGAAGGTGGGGCCGGGAGCGGAAGATGTGCCGACGGCCAGCCGCGGGGCGGTGCGTACGGGTGAGGTGCCAGGGGACGCAGCGCCGGCGAGCGCGGCGGCGGGGCTGCGGGACCTGAAACTCGCACTGGAGAGGCACGCGGCGGAGCCGACGCTGGCGCGGCAGGTGGGTCTGGCGGTGGAGGCGCTGGTGGTGGAGCGCGTGGCGGGGAGCGGGCCCGTGCCGCTGGTGTTTGCGACGGCGCTGGCGGGGACGTCGCGGTTTGGTGAACTGGTGGAGCGGATGAGGCGCGACGCGGGGGCGTGCATCAGGGCGTATAACGCGGCGGCTGCGGCGCACCCGCGGGCGAGGCTGCGGGCGCTGGCCATGACAGACGGGCGAGTGGAGTTGCCCCTGTGGAGGCTGACGCCTGGGGCGGCGCGGAGCCCGGTGTACGCGGATGAACTGCGCGCGGGAGAGACGGCGGGGCTGGCGCCGCGGGCGCTGTTCATGACGGGGCTGCTGAGGCTGGACCTGTGCGACCTGTTCGTGCACGGGATGGGTGGTGAGGTGTACGACCCGGCGATGGAGCAGTGGTTCGCCGCGTGGCTTGGCGAGGGCGTGAGGCTGGCCCCGACGGCGATGGTGACGGCGACGGTGAGGCTGCCCCTTGACGCGCGGGTGATGACGCCGGAAGAGATCGACCGGGCGCGGTGGTTGGCGCACCGTGCGAGGCACGACCCGTCGCTGGTGGGCGATGAACACTGGGCGCAGGAGCGCGACGCGGCGCTGGCGCGAGTGCGGGGTGCGACAGGGCGGGCGGAGAAGCGGCTGGCGTATCTGGCGCTGCGCGGGGTGGTGGAGCGGTATCGGGACGCGCGCGGGGCCGCGCTGGCGGAGCTGGCCGAGCGGGGCGCTGAGGCGGCGCAGCACCGGGCGCGTGCAAGGGTCGTGCATGATCGCACGTGGCCCTGGGTGCTGCACGGCGAGGCGGCGCTGCTGGACCTGGCGCGGCGAGTACGAGGGGCGGCGGCGGGTTGAGGCACGGGTGTAGGATGGACCTGGGATGGAATGAAACAGGGATGAGAGTGCTTCGCGCGATCGCGGCGGTGATCTCCGGTTGGCGCGCCGGCGTGCCCGGCGTGTGGGTGGCTGCGTGCGTCTGCGTGCTGCTGGTCGGCTGCCGAGAGCGACCTCCCGCGCCGACGCCCGCGCCGAGCGAGGTGCGGATCGCGGCGCTGTCGCCGGCGGCGGCGGTGATGCTGCGGGACATCGGGCAGGAGCACCGGATCGTCGCGCGGCACGCGTTTGACCTCGCGCTGTCGCGTGACCTGCCGGTGGGCGGGGATCAGAACACGATCGACCTGGAGGCGCTGGTCCGGGCCAGGCCTACGCACATCATCACGCAGTGGCAGTCGAAGTCGCTGCCCGGGCCATTCGCGGAGGCCGCGGCGCGGTACGGATGGAAAGTGCACGAGGCGAGCCTGCTGAGCCTGGATGATGTGGATCGGGAGCTCGGCGCGTTGCGGGATTTTCTGTCGTTGCCTGCCGAAGAATCGGCGGACCACATGCGGATGAGGCTGCGGGACGCGCTGAAGCCCCGGGGCCCGGGCGGCGGGCCGTTCCGAAGGGTCGGGCGCGTGCTGCTGCTGGGCGCGGCGGAGCCCGCGGCGGCGCTGGGGCCGGGGTCGTGCCACCAGCAGGTGCTGGAGAGGATCGGCGGCGCGCCGGCGCTGCTGTCGGGGAATGCGTGGGTGGAACTCTCGACGGAGGACCTGCTGAGGCTCGGGCCGGAGGCGATCGTTGCGGTGCTGCCCCGCGAGCGGCGCGAGGGCGACGGGCGAAGGAGTTACGTGGTGCGGGGTGCAGAGGCGACTGATCGCCTGCGCGGCGTGATGGCGCTGGACATTCCTGCGGTCAAGCGGGGACGGGTCGCAGTGATCGATGACCCGCTGGCGCTGCTGCCCAGCACGTCGATAGCGACGTTCGCGGATGAACTGACCGAGGTTCTGTCGGCGTGGGAGGCCGAGTAGGCGGGGGCGGGTTCATGGGCAGCCGCCGCCACCGACGGTGTTGATGAGGGACGCGACGTCGTCCTGATCGACGTTGCCGTCCTGGTTGAAGTCGGGGTCGATGTTGGTTGGGTTCTCGCCGCCGCCGACAACGTTGATGAGGTAGGCGATGTCGTCCTGATCGACGTTGCCGTCCTGGTTGAGGTCGGGGTCGCAGGCGGGGCCGAGGGTGAGAAGGCCGATGAACTGCGGGGTGACGCCGGAGCCCGTGCCGCCGAAGACGGTGACCGGCGGGTCTCCCGTGGCGGGGTTGAAGACTCTGACCGCGGTGCCCTCGGTGAAGATCATCTGGCCATCGGAAAGTGGCCAGAGGCCCCTGGGTCCTGTGCTGACGTTGTAATACGCGACCTGACCGCCGTCGGAGTCGTAGCGGTAGATGCCGGCGGGGGCGGTGAACCCGGTGGCCCAGACTTCCTCTGCGCCTGACGGGCCGGTGTTGAGGATGATGACCTGTTCGGGGAAGTCGATGCCGTTGACACCGTCGCTGTTGTGGAAGACGGAGTCGAGGGTGCCGTCGGGGAGGAAGAGGCGGAGGTCGTCGCCGGCGATGTCGGGCACCAGGAGCTTGCCGTGGAACTCGACGACATCGAAGGGATCCGGGCATGCGAAGGAACCGGCGGGGGAGCCGTCGAGGTTGAAGGCGACGATGGCGGGCCCGGGCGCGCCGTTGCCGGTGCCGGAGTTGGAGACATAGATGCGATCACCGACCTGGCCCAGGCCCCGGATGTTGTCGAGGCCCCCGGTGATGGTGGAGAGGTACTGGGGCGTGAGCGAGGCGGTGAAGCGGTGGATGGAATCGGCAACCTGGTCGGAGACCCAGATCTCATCGCCGACCTGGATGGCTTCCTTGGGCGTGGTGAAGAGATAGGGGGTGGCGGCGTCGGGGATGAAGTCCGCGTTGATGAGGGCACCGGTGCTCGCGTCGAAGAGCATGACGCGGTCGGACGTGCCGGAGTCGGGGATCATGAGATACTGCGACTGCGCCGAGGCGGCGGAGGCGGCGAGCAAGAGGGCGACGGCAGGGGTGATGCGCATGGCAAACTCCGGGCTGAGTGTCGGTGTGCGACGCGCTTCTATCCTACTGGGTGTTGGCGAGACCACAAGTGGCATTTGTCCCCCGCTCCCCCGGCGGAGCGGCGGGCGAGAGTCGGAAGCTTGGCCGCCCACAACAAGAATGTGGCCTTTGCGACGCCCGACGTCAGGAGATTCAGCACCCTTGAGCGCGATCTGAACCGGCGGGCCGCGTAGGATTGTGCGTTCCGCCGTCACCCCCGGCGGGTGACCGCGAAGAGGCCAGGGGGGTTGGCCAGAAGAGAGTTCGCGCCGCGGGGCGAGCCGCAAACGGGATGAAGAAGTCTTGTGGCGGGCGACGCCTTGGGCGCGTGGCGGGATGGAGGACATCATGGCCAATGGGAAGTGGACGAAGGCGGAGTTGCTGTCGAGGCCGATCGAGCACGTCGACATCACGAAGTTTGATGCGCGTGGAATCGTGAAGAGCTATCGCGACATGGCGTATACGAGCCGCACGCTGGCGCAGGCGGCGGACATCTACTCCATGATGCTGAAGGACAAGGAATGTGCGGTGATCCTGACGCTGGCGGGGAGCCTGATCAGCGCGGGGCTGAAGCGGGCGCTCATCACGCTGCTGGAGTGCAACGCGATCGACGCGATCGTGTCGACGGGCGCGAACATCGTGGACCAGGACTTCTTCGAGGGCCTGGGCTTCAGGCACTACATCGCGCCGGGGAGCCCGGAGGCCCCGCCGGTGGACGACATGACGCTGCGGAACTGGATGATCGACCGCATCTACGACACGTACATCGACGAGGACGACCTGCGGGCGTGCGACGCGAAGACGCACGAGATCTTCAATGCGTTCGAGCCCGGGGCGTACTCCAGTCGCGAGTTCATCCACGCGATGGGGAGCTACCTGGCGAAGTATCACGCGAAGAACGAGAGCATCGTGAAGACGGCGTACCTGAAGAAGGTGCCGATCTTCGTGCCGGCGTTCAGCGACTGCTCGGCGGGCTTCGGGATCGTGCTGCAGCAGACGGAGGCGATCGAGGAAGGTCGCGGGCAGGTGGCCTTTGACAGCGGGAAGGACTTCCGCGAACTGACGGACATCAAGCTGGCGTGCAAGGACACGGGGCTCTTGATGCTGGGCGGCGGGGTGCCCAAGAACTTCGCGCAGGACATCGTGGTGGCGGCGGAGCTGCTCAACGAGCGCAAGGGCGGGAAGGCCCGGGGCGACATCGGCATGCACAAGTACGCCATCCAAATGACGGTGGCGGACAGCCGCGACGGCGCACTCTCGGGCAGCACGCTGCGCGAGGCGTGCAGTTGGGGCAAGGTCGACGTGGTGCACGAGCAGATGGTGTTCGGCGAGCTGTCGGCGCTGTTCCCGATCCTGGCGAGCGACGCGTACCACCGCGGCGCGTGGAAGGCCCGCAAGGGCTTCAGGTTCGCGGACCTCTTCGAGAAGGGCGACGGCGTGCCGGAGTACACGAGCACGGGCAAGAAGAAGGCCGGGGCGAGGTAAGACCGGCCCGGTGAGGTTCGCACACAAGCCCGGGGCCGTCCCCGGGCTTTTTCGTTGGCCTGCTTCGGCAGAGTCGGCAGCGGCGTGAAACCATGGTGGCGGCGCGCGGTACCATCGATCATGCGGGTATGGCGCGTGGCGATCGCGGTGGTGCTTGGGGCGCTCGCCACGTGGGCTTCGGCGTGGCTGGGGGCGCTGGCGACGACGACACAGCCGCCCTGGGCAGATCAGGGCATGGTGTACGAAACCTGGGTCGGCGAGTATGGGCGTATCCCGACGCAGCGCCGCCCAACGCCACTCGGAGACGTGTTTCTCAGTTGGAGCGGGTGGGCACTGCATGAGACGGTCATGGTCGGGCCGTCGTGGGGAGGCGGCGTGCCCGACCCGATCCCCCAGGACTGGCTGGAGATCTACCCGCTCGTGAAGGACCTGCACCCGGAGTACCTGAAGCACTACGCGCGCGTGGACCGAGCGCTGCCCTCGTGGACGGTGTATCCGGATGCCGAGACCTCGCTCAGGGCGCTTGCGACGCACGCCGCGGGTTGGCCCTGGGCGGCGCTCACGGCGACGGAGGAGCACTTTCCGTGGGCGAAGCCTCCGAACCGGGCGGTTCGTGGGGCGATTGTGTTCTCGGGCTGGCAGGGCAATCCGGGCGTGTGGCTGCCGGTGCGCCCGCTGTGGCACGGGCTGGTGCTGGATTCGGTGTTCTACGCGGTGGTCGTGCTGGCGGTGTGGTCGGGGTTGGGCCGCGGGCGCGCCTGGCTGCGAACCCGGCGGAGCAGGTGCGCGAAGTGTGGGTACGACAGGCGCGGAATCCGGGCAGAGGCGGCGTGTCCGGAGTGCGGAGAGGCACCGGCGGCCGCGGGCGATGCGTGAGTGCACCCGCGGCGAGGCTCGGACCGATACTGGCGGCCATGGGTCAACGACGCCGCGGCTGGTTGTGGGTGGTGTTGTTGGCGCTCCTGGTGGTTGGCGTGGGCGCTTGGCTCGCCGGGCCCTGGGCGGTGCGGGAGATTCGCGCCCGGCTGTCGAACGCGACAGTTGCGGACCGCGTGGCGCAGACTCAGCCTCGGGTGGGGCCGATCTGGGAGGCGCGCTGGGAGAGCCAGGGGCGGGGGAAGCCCGCGCGGGTGTGCATCGTGGTGCTGAAGGCGGAGCGCGAGGTGCGGGTGTACGACGTATCGGAGCCTCCGGTGATGCTGGCGACGTATTCGGTGACCGCGGCGAGCGGCGGGATCGGGCCAAAGCTCCGCGAGGGGGACCGGCAGGTGCCCGAGGGGCTGTATCGCGTGGAGTTCCTGAACCCGAACAGCCGCTTTCATCTTTCGATCCGCGTGGACTATCCGAACGACGAGGACCGGACCATCGCGCTCGCGGACGGGCGGCGCAACCTCGGCGGGGACATCATGATCCACGGCGGGGCGGCGTCGGTCGGGTGCGTGGCCATCGGTGATGATGCGATCGAGGAGATGTTCTGGCTGGTGGCCAGCGTGGGGCAGGAGAACGTCGAGGTTGTCCTCTCGCCGAGTGCCCGACCGATCGCGGCGATTACGAAGGACACTCCGGCGTGGGTTGGCGAGCGGTACCGGGCCGTTGGAGCGCGTCTCGCGGGGCTGGGCATGGCGCAGACCGAGTGAGAGACGCACAACACCCGCGGAGCCCGGGAGGGCCGCGCGGGTGGTGGTGCGTGAGGAGGAACGGGAGAGATCGGATCAGCGGCGGCGGCGGGCGAGGGCGAGGCCGCCGATGGCGAAGAGGGCGGCGGCTCCGGGCGCGGGTGCCTGGTGGATGACGACGTTCCAGTTGTCGATGCCGCACTCGGTGTTGATGCTGCCGTTGTTGGAGTTACCCCGCCAGAACCCCAGCTGCATGATGGAGCCGGAGGCGGAGAAGTCGGGGGTGTTGGCGGAGAGGTTGCCGAAGGCATCGACCTCCCAGAAGCTGGAGGCGGTGAGGCCGGGCTGGGCGTTTGGCTGCCATGTGTTGTAGGACGCGTAGGGCATGACGAGGGCGGCGCTGGTGCGGTAGAAGCGGCCGTTCTGGAGGATGGCCAGGCCCGAGCCCTGGCCGTTACCGGTCTGGTTCACGAAGTTGATGGAGTCTTCGCTGTAGTCGATGGAGGTGATCGCGCCCTGGTTGGAGGGGTCGTAGAACGCGGTGACGTTGAGGTGAAAGCCGTGGAGCGTGCCGGTGGGTGTGCTGACCGTAAGTTGGTTGCGGATGCGACGGAACTCGTTGGGGTTGCCGCCGGTGAGGAACTGCAGCCCCTGGGTGGCGCTGCCGGCGGCGTTGGCGTTGTTGAGCTGCGTGAGCGTCCAGTCCGCGTTGTTGAAGATGCCGTCGAAGAAGGTAATGGCGTTGGCGGCGGGGGCGAGGGCGGCGAGGGTGATGAGGGTGGCGGCGGTGCGGATCATGGCGAGGCTCCTTTGTGTGGCGAGTGAGTGAGTGAGTGAGTGAGGACACACGACTTGCCGCCCGGGCGTGGGATCTTGCTGTTGTGTATCACTTCTTTGTTACTTTTTGGCCCCGGCGTGCGCGGTGCGCGGCGCTCATGCAACAACGCCGCCGGCCTCTGGTGAGACCGGCGGCGGAGAGGAGGCGGAGGGAGTTGGTGCGTGATTACCTGCGGCGGCGGGCGATGGCCAGGCCACCCAGGCCCAGGAGGGCGACGGCGCCGGGCGTGGGCACGGGATGAGTGATGATGCGGACCTGGGCGAGGTCGTTTGTGGGGACGGCGGCCCAGAGGTTGAAGGTGAGGACGTTGCCGGTGTAGGAGATGGTGGAGGCGCTGTTGAGGCCCCGGAGCGGGTAGGTGGTGGGGTAGAGCGTGGTGTTCGAGCCACACATGACATCCGAGTTGTCGAGCGAGGTGTTGACGAACATCACGCCGACGATGGTGCCGGAGAAGGTGAGGGTGCCCGAGGCGCCGATGGCGCCGGGGAGGGGCTCGAAGTGGAGGAAGTGGCTGTCGAAGGGCCCGTTGAGGATGGCGGGGATGGCGCCGGAGTTTGAGCCCGGGTTCTGGCTCTCATCAACAAAGAGGTTGGTGAAGAGCGTGTTCTGCTTCTCGTTCCATGCGTGGGCGTTGAAGCCCTGCAGGGTGCCCGGGGTGCACGCGGGGGGAGGCGAGCCAAGCAGCGTCGTGCTGCCCGAGAACGAGGTGATGGAGGCGAGGGCGGGGGCGGCGAAGGCGGCGAGGGCGACGATGGCGAGAGTGCGGTTCATGGCGGGGCTCCTGTGAAAGTGGGTGTGCGGGGATGCGAGTGGATGGGTGAGGGGTGGGTGCGGGGAGAGGACTCAGGCGGTGCGGCGACGGCGGGTGACGAGCAGGCCTCCCAGGCCCGCAAGGGCGACGGCGCCGGGGGCGGGAACGGCGCGGATAGAGACGTCATCGATGCCCATGTAGGTGTTGACGCCGCTGGAGGTGTAGACCTGGGGGAAGAAATACGGGAGGGTGGCGGCGTTGGAGGGCGCGGTGAACGTGGCGGACTGGAGGACCCAGCCCTGCGACCAGGTGACGGTGGCGGGGAAGACGGCGACGATGGTGGGCGTGGAGGAGGGAGTGGCACCCAGGCCGAACTGCCACCCGCCGGGCACGTAGCCCACGGTGGCGTTGGGGGCGTGGATCCAGGCGGAGACGGTGTATTGCTGCCCGGGGGTGAGAGTGGAGGACATGAGCTGGTGCATGTCCTCGAAGTGCCAGCCCCCGGCCCAGCGGTTGCCGCTGTTGGCGGTGACGCCGGTGAAGACGCCGGCGAAGGAGGGGAGCAGGCCGTTGGCGCCGCTGTCGTCCCAGGTGTCGAAGGAGACGAAGGCGTTTCCGGGTCCGGTGCTGCTCCATGGGGTGGGGACATAGGCCTGCCCGCTGGCGAGGACAAAGCCGGTGTCGAAGCCGGTGTTGGTGAGCTGGGCGAAGCAGGCGGACGCGGCGAGCGTGGACAGAGTGATAGCGGCGAGAGTCTTCATGGCAGGTCTCCTTTGGGGGGCGTTTTGTGGTACTGGGCGTCGCGTGTGCGACTGTCAGAGTTGCGTGTCGCGGGGGGAATCTTGCAGCGAAAGAGCCTTGTTTTTGGGCCTTCTGTGCTGCTCGGGGACACCCGAGGCGCACAGAAAACACGCGATGCCAAGGGATGAACGGCAGGGGGCCCGCCGGCTCACGCGCGGCCGAAGAGTTTTTCGAGTTCCTTGATGGTGAGGCGCACGCTGGTGGGCCGGCCGTGGGGGCAGTTGCTGCTGCGCTCGACCTCGAGGCGGAGTTTCACGAGCTCATCGAGCTCGGTGTCGGAGAGGCGGTCGCCGGCCTTGACGGCGGCCTTGCAGGCCATCATGTCGAGGACCTGTCGCATGGCGGACTCGCCACCGGCCTTGGCATCCGCGACGAAGGCGAGGTCCTCGGCGCGTTCGAGGAGGGCCTCGATGAAGTCGGCGGGGTCGACGCCCCGGTCGAAGAGGAATGTGAGAAAGGCGTGGACGCCGACCTGGCCGGGCGCGATGGGGCGTGCGTCGATGCCGATGCGGGCGAGAAGCGTCGCGAGGTCGGCGAGGCGGTCGGCGTGGGTCGGGGAGACCGCGACGACAACGGGCGCGAGGAGGTGCTGCTGCTCGAGCCCGGGGCCGGAGAGCACGCGGGCGAGGAGATACTCGAACATGACGCGCTCGTGGAGCGCGTGCTGGTCGATGATGACCACGCCCTGCTCGTCCTGCGTGACCAGGAAGGACTTGTGGACCTGGAGCACGCGCTGCTCGGCGCGGGGCTGGGGAAGCTCGGGCTGGGCCTGGGAGAGGCCTTGGGCGTGGGGCGGCGCGTGGTCGGCGTAGACGATGGGCTCGGCGGCGCGGGGGTTGAAGCGCGTGAAGTAGTCGACGAACCGGGCGGTATCGGGCGGGACAAAGACGCCGGGCGCGGGGGGCAACGCGCCAAGGCCGGAGCCGGGGAGGCCGGCGCCCGGGAGGCCAGAGCCGGACGGCGAGACGCGAACTTCGCTGAGCGTGGGGGTGAGGTCCGCGGCGCGGAGGGCGGCGCGCAGGGCGTGCAAGATGACCGAGTGCACGAGCGAGGTGTCGCGGAAGCGGACTTCAGCCTTCTGCGGGTGGACGTTGACATCCACGCCCTGGGGCGACATCTCGAGCATGAGCAGCACGGTGGGGTAGCGGGTGTGGTCGATGAGGCCCCGGTAGGCCTCGCTGATGGCGTGCTGGATGGTGCGGTCGCGGACGGGCCTGCCGTTGACGAAGACGTGCTGGTGCTTGTTGGTGCCCCGGGCGATGGCGGGGTGGCCCGCGAGGCCCCAGAGCGCGACGCCGCGCGCGTCGTCGAACTGGTCGGCGTGGACGGGGAGGAGTTGGGGCGCGAGTTCCTTGCCCAGGATGTCCAGGGCCCGCTGCTGGGGGGACTGGGCTGCGGGGACGGAGATGGACTCGCGGCCATCGACCGTGGCCCGGAACCCGATCGCCGGGTGGGCGAGCGCGAGCTGGCGGAGGACGTCGAGGCAGCGGTCCTGCTCGGTAGCGACGGTTCGGAGGAACTTGCGCCGCGCCGGCGTGTTGAAGAAGAGGTTGCGCACCGTGACACTCGTGCCCACCGGGCCCGGCGCGGGCCGGGCGGGCGAGACGTCGCTGCCCTCGATGTCGATCACTGAGGCCGCGACGTCGTCCCGCGTCCGGGAGCGGATCGAGGTACGGGAGACAGAGGCGATGGAGGCGAGCGCTTCGCCCCGGAAGCCCAGGGTGGCGATGTGTTCAAGGTCGGAGGCGGATTCGACCTTGCTGGTGGCGTGGGGGGCGATGGCGAGGGGGAGCTGGTCGTGGGGAATGCCCTGGCCGTCGTCGGTGGCTCGGACGAGCTCGATGCCGCCCTGCTCGAGATCGAGGCTTATTCGGGTGGCGCCGGCGTCGATGGCGTTTTCGAGGAGTTCCTTGACGACGGAGGCGGGGCGTTCGACGACCTCCCCCGCTGCGATCTGGTTTGCGACCAGCGTTGGAAGGACGCGGATGGGCCTCGGGGGTGCGTGGTGGTCGGCGGGCGGGCTCACAGGGGATGGTACGGGGTGGGGCCTGTGAGGTCGGGCGGCGCGGGGCGGCTCAATGGACGGGTGTGAAAGGGGGGTGACCCCGAATCCGAAGAAAAGGAGGTGAGGCCCCCTTTGGGGCGGGAGGTTCAGATGGCGGCGAGCCTTCGGGTGCTGACGCGCGTGCTTTTCGCCCCGATCTGGGTGCTCTGGCAGGGGTACCGGGTGCTGTGGTGGGCGTTTGAGGGGAATCCGCGCCGGCGGGAGGATGGAGCCGCGACGAATGCCCCGCCCGGCTCGTCCCCCGCCGACGCGACTACGCCGGAATCGCCGCAGACGGACGCTCCGAAGCATGGGGAGGGGCAGAACGCGGCGTTCGAAGTCACGCGCGAGGTGTGCAGGCGGACGCCCGCCCCGACGGGGGCGTTGCGAGCGGGGTTCGCGTCCACACTGATCGTCTCGGCGCTGTGCGGCTGGTGGGTGCTGGGGCATGACCCGGCGATGTCGGCCCGGGCGGGCTGGGCGGTGTGGGCGTGGGGGACGCTACTGGCGGCGGTGGGCTCGGTGTGGGTCGTGAGGCACATCGCGCAGAGGCAGCGAGCCGCGAAGCCTGCGACGACACTGGAGCACGCCCGGGCGGCGTCGATGGGAGTGAAGGACGCGGTGTGGGAGGCGGGGGGGACGGTGGTTGGGGCGGGGGCGGGGGTGTGGAAAGGATGCCGCGCGTGCTATCGAGGGGCGCGAGCGGTGGCGACGAGCCGGCCGGCGACGATGGGGCGGAGCCTGGTGGCGTCGACGTGCGGCAGGGCGTGGCGGGTGGTGTCGCGCCGGGACCGGGCGACGGCGTAGCGAGAGGCCCGCGGGTGAGGACCCTCGATACCGGGCGTGTCCGGGCTGTGTCCACGTCGCGATATCGCGATGACGCGGTTGCTAGGATGACCCCGAATCCGCTGGCCGGGGGCGAGCGAAGGGTCTGCGTCAGACGGGCATGGCTGAGACACTCCTCCAACGCGTTGCACGGGGCGACCACGCAGCGGTGGCGTTGTGCCTTGACGAGTACGGGGGGATGGTGTGGTCGTTGGCGAAGCGGTACCTGAGGCCGATCGGGGAGGACCCCGAGGACGCGGTGCAAGAGGTCTTTGCCGAGGTGTGGAGGCAAGCCGGCCGGTATGACCCGCAGCGGGGCGGCGAGGCAGCGTTCATTGCGACGATCGCGCACCGGCGGCTGACGGACCAGCAGCGGAGAGCGGCGGCGCGGGGCAGGGCTATCGCGGGCCTGGCGGCGAACACGGACAGGGACGCGACTGCTCCGGCGGCGGGGAGTGGTGCGGAGGCGGCCCGCGCGCTGGAGGCGCTCCGGGGCCTGAGCAGCGAGGAGCGGGAGGTCATTTCCCTCAGCGTGATGCACGGGCTGAGCCACGAGCGGGTGGCCCACGCCATCAACATCCCCGTTGGCACGGTGAAGACCCGTATTCGTCGCGGGCTGATCAGGCTGCGTGAGGCGCTGGGAGCGGGAGTGCTGGAGGGCGCGGGATGACCGGCAAACCTGCACAACCTGATCGTGCGAAGGTAGAGCGTCTGCTCGCGCTGCTCGCGGACGGGGCGACCGGCACCCTCTCGCTGGAAGAGCAGGCCGAACTGGACACGCTGCTGGCCCTGGGTCTGACGGATGAGCACGGGCGAGCGATCGGCGGGGATGACATGCACGCAGTGGCGGGAGAGTTGATCGCGGCGGGCGTGGAGCGGGAGCAGATGCCCGCGCACGTTCGGAGCGCCATCCTCGCCCGGGCCGCGCAGGAGCGGGGAACTGGCCCGGCGGTGGGCCCGGCTGTTCAGACGACTGCCGCGAACACGGGGAGGGGCTCCAGGGACTGGGGCGGCTGGGTAGCGGCGGCGGCGGCGGTGCTCATCGCGGCCCTCGGTTGGCTGCGCACGCCCCCCGCCCCAACGACGCCCACGCCCGAGCAGCTCGCGGCGGCGCTGGAGGCGGATGCGGAGACGGTGCGTGTGCCCTGGACCAGCCCGGGAGACCCAGCGGGTGCCGGCGCGAGCGGCGAGGTGCTGTGGAACAACCGGCTGCAACGCGGGTTCATGCGGATCACGGGGCTGGCGAGGAACGACCGAGCCGTGGAGCAGTACCAGCTCTGGATCATCGACTCGGGGCGGAGCGAGCCCCAGCCGGTAGATGGCGGCGTCTTTGACTTCGAGCCCGGCGCGGGCGGGACGGCGTTGATCCCGATTCGTGCGGCGATCGCGGTGCGGGCGCCGGCGGCGTTCGCGGTGACGGTCGAGAAGCCGGGCGGAGTGGTCGTGAGCAAGCAGGATCGCGTGCCTCTGCTGGCCCAGATCAAGGGCTGAGCCGCGACCCGTGTGGGGCTGAGCGCGGGGCGCGACCGGGAAGGCTCTCCGCGGTGAATAGGAACGAGGCGGCTTCCCAAGAGTTTCGGTACGATCCGAACCTCGGGAGGACCTCCATGCAGCATGCGCGTCCGGTGAGCGAGACCCAGCGGGTGCAGGCGATCGACGTGGTTCGGGGCTTTGCCCTGCTGGGCATCTTTCTGGTCAACATCACGCTCTTCGCGGAGCCGTTCGGCACGATGATGCACATGGGGCCTGTGGAGGGCCTGTGGAACAGCGTCGTGCACTTCGGAACGCTGGTGCTGTGCACGGGGAAGTTCTACCTGCTGTTCTCGCTCCTGTTCGGCGCGGGGTTCGCGCTGCAGCGGTCCAGGGCCGAGGGACCCGGGTGGGCGAAGGTGTACCTCAGGCGGCTGGGCTTCCTGCTGCTGATGGGCTTTGCTCACGCGATGCTGCTGTGGTATGGCGACATCCTGTTCCTGTACGCGATCGCGGGCGTGGTGCTGCTGATCTTCGGGTTTGTCGGGGCCAGGGCCAAGGTTCTCACCGGCATCATCATCCTCGCGGTCGCCGGGGTGCTGTCCGCGGGGTTCATGGCGCTGACGGCGGCGGGCCAGGCGGAGCAGGCCAGGCAGAAGGCGGCGCAGGTGCAGGCTTCCGAGGCTGGGAAGGCGGACACGGAGACGGGGCAGCCAGCCGCTCAGGCGGGCGAGACGGTTCCGGAGGCCCGGGAGAAGCAGAAGCCTGCGGAGCCCTTCTGGAGCACGCCGTTTGGAGAGTTGATCTGGGGGTTCAAGACGCAGCAGATCCAGCAGCCGGACAACAAGGTGTGGCATGAGCTCGAACGCCGTGCATACCACGACGGGCCCTACTCACAGGTCTTCATGTTCCGGGCGTTCACGTGGGTGATGATGCTGGTGTTCGTGTTGCTGGGGTTTGGGTGGACGATCATCGCGATGTTCTTCATCGGGGCGGGGCTGGCGGGGTCGGGGTTCTTTGGCACGGACCGATCGTCGCTGCACAGGCGGCTCATGGCGCTGGGGCTGGTCGTGGGCCTGCCCCTGGTCGGAGCGAGTGTTTACTTGATGTCCGGGAGCAAGGACGGGCCCGGGGTCGTGCTTCGGATGGGAGTAGCGGCGCTCATGGGGGCGGTCGGCGCACCGCTGATGACCATGGGGTACCTCTCGCTTTGGACGTGGCTGACGAACCACGGGAGGGTGGCGTGGCTGACGAGCCGCCTGGCGGCGACGGGGCGGATGGCGCTGACCAACTATCTGAGTCAGACGGTGGTGTGCACGACGGTGTTTTACTACTACGGCGGTGGGCTGTTCGGGGAGACGTCGCACGTGGAGCGACTGGGGCTGGTGGCGCTGGTCTATGGGCTGCAGGTCTTTGTGGTCAGCCCGTTGTGGATGGCGAGGTTCCGCTACGGGCCCATGGAGTGGCTGTGGCGGAGTGTGACGTACTGGCGTTTGGAGCCCCTGGCACGGGCGTAGGGGCATCGACCGCTACGCTTGGCCATGCCGTTCTCTCCGATCAGTGAGGTGCTGGACGACCTGCGTGCCGGGAAGATGGTGGTGCTGACGGACGACGAGAACCGGGAGAACGAGGGGGACCTCGTGCTGCCGGCGCAGTTCGTGACGCCAGAAGCCGTGACGTTCATGCTCAGGCACGCGCTGGGGTACATGTGCCTGTCGCTGACGGAGGACGACTGCGACCGGCTGGGGCTGCACCCGCAGTCTGCGGAGAACACCACGATGCGCGGGACGGCGTTCACGGTCTCGCTGGACCTGCACCCCCGGCACGGCGGGACGACGGGCGTGTCCGCGAAGGAGCGGGCCCGGTGCATCCGGATGGTGGTCGATCCGCAGTATGGGCGCGACGACTTCGTGAGGCCGGGGCACATCAACCCGCTGCGCAGCAGGAACGGCGGGGTGCTGGTGCGGACGGGTCAGACGGAGGGCTCGCTGGACCTGTGCCGACTGGCGGGCCTGTATCCGGCGGCGGCGATCATCGAGATCATGAAGCCGGACGGGGAGATGGCGCGGGTTCCGGACCTGGAGCGGTTCTGTGCGGAGCACGGGCTGAAGATGTGTTCGGTCGCGCAGATCATCGAGCATCGTGTGGCGCGGGAGTCTCTGGTGAGGCGCGTGGGGCCCGCGCGGCCCGTGCGGACGGCGCTGGGCACCTTTAGTGCCGTGCTCTTTGAGAGCCTGGTGGACCCGCTGCCTCACCTGGCGCTGACGGTCGGCGAGGTCGGCGTGACAGGCCCGGGCGGGGTGCTGCGGATCGACGAGCCCGTCCTGGTGCGGATGCACCGGCGGCACCTGATGGGCGACGTGTTCGGCGACCTGGACTCTTCGCCATCGGGGCCGACGGGGGACTCGCTGCGTGCGGCGATGGAGATGATCCAGAAGGAAGGCCGCGGGGCGATCGTGTATCTGAGAACCAGCGGGGCGAGGGCGGGCGAGGGGGACCTGGAGGGCGAGCTGCAGACGATCCGGGGGCATCGGCACGACGCGGACGACGCGCCGGAGGCGGGTTCTCCCATGACGCTGCGGGAGTTCGGGATCGGGGGGCAGATCCTGCGGGGCCTGGGGCTGAGCAGGCTGCGCCTGATCACCAACTCCAAGCGGGCCCTGCCGGGGCTGGAGGCCTTCGGCCTGTCGATCAGCGAGTACGTCGGGCTGGCTTCGAGGTAGCACCCGCGACGACGCGCACCAGCGACGCGGCGCGGGCGGCGGCCTTGCGGGCGGCGGAGGCGGACGCGCCGACGGCGAGAGCCACGCCCATGCGGCGATACCGCCGTGCGGAGGGCTTGCCGAAGAGCCGCACCTGAACACCCGGAACGGCGAGGGCCTTCTCGAGGCCGGGAAAGTCCGGCGGGCCGGCGATGGGGCCGGGCGAGAGAATGACGGCGCTCGCGGCCGCCTTCTCGTAGCGGATCACGGGAATGGGCATTCCAAGGATGGCGCGGACGTGGAGGTCAAACTCCGAGAGGTCCTGCGAGATCATCGTGACCATGCCTGTGTCGTGCGGGCGGGGCGAGAGCTCGGAGAAGATGACCTGGTTCCCACGGACGAAGAACTCCACGCCGAAGAGCCCGGCACCGCGCGGCCCGGCGATCTCGGCGGTGATGGTGCGGGCCATGCGCTGGGCGGCCCGGACGAGCGCGGGCTTCATGGGGCAGGGCATCCAGGATTCCTGATAGTCGCCCCGCTCCTGGCGGTGCCCGATGGGCCGGACAAAGAGCGTGCGGCGGGGCTCGGGCACGCGCTCCCCCGCGACCACCGGCCTCTGACGGACGGTGAGGAGCGTGATCTCGTAGTCGAAGTCGATGAACTCCTCCGCGATGACACGGGGGCGGTCGCCCCGCATGTTGCTCACGGCGTAGTCCCATGAGGCCGCGATGTCCGAGGCTCGCCTGACGACCGACTGCCCCTTGCCGCTGGAGGACATGACCGGCTTCACCACCGCGGGCAGGCCGGTGCCGCTCTTTCCGGTGATGGCGGCGAGGAGCTCCGCGGCGGACTCCGCGTAGGAGAACCGGGCGGTGGGCAGGCGAAGACGCGACGCCGCGAGATCACGGATGGCGTCGCGGTTCATCGTGAGATTCGCGGCCCGTGCCGAGGGGACAACGCTGTACCCCCGACGTTCCAGCGTCAGGAGTTCCTCGGTGCGGATGGCCTCGATCTCCGGGACGATGAAGCCCTCGCCGGGTTTCAGGTGACGCTGGACGACCTTTCGCAGCGAGGGCGCGTGCAGCATGTCGATGACCTCGCGGGCGTCGCTGACCTGCATCGCGGGGGCGTGGTCGTAGGAATCCACAGCGACGACGCGGCATCCCAGTCGCTTTGCGGAGATCGCGACCTCCTTGCCCAGTTCGCCAGAGCCCAGGAGCAGAAGGGTTGGAAGGTGCATGGGGCGGGTCCGGGGGAAGTGGGGTCAGGAGACAAGCAAATCGACGGCGGACTGGTAGCGGCTGAGCGTGGCGGCGAGGATGTCCGGCGGAATCTCTGGGCCGGGGGCCTGCTTGTTCCAGCGGCCCGAGGAGACGAGCGATTCGAGCCATTCGCGGAGGAACTGCTTGTCGTAACTCTGCTGAGGGCCGCCGGGCGTGTAGGTGGAGGCGGGCCAGAAGCGGGAGCTGTCCGGGGTGAGCGCCTCGTCGATGAGGAGCAGGTCGTCACCCTGGAAGCCGAACTCGAACTTGGTGTCGGCGATGATGATTCCCCGCGTGAGCGCGTACTCGGCGGCGGCGTTGTAGATGGCGAGGGTGAGGTCGCGGAGGCGGGTCATAAGGGGCGTTCCGACGATCGCCGCGGCCTGATCGAAGGAGATGTTCTGGTCGTGGGCGCCCTGCTCTTCCTTGGTGGCCGGGGTGAAGATGGGATGCGGGAGCCTGTCGCACTGGCGGAGGCCGGGGGGGAGAGGCACGCCGCAGACCGAGCCGGAGGCCTGGTACTCCTTCCAGCCCGAGCCTTCGAGGTATCCGCGCGCGACGCACTCGATGGGGACGACGCGGGCCTTTCGGGCGAGGGTGGCGCGGCCCCGGAGTTGGGAGGGGGTTGTGCCACCGGGCGAGAATGCGTAGCCGGGGACGTTCGCGACGTCGGTGGAGAGGAGGTGCGTCGGGCATAGACCTCTGGATTCGATAAACCGGAGCCAGAAGGTGGAGAGGGAGGTGAGAAGGCGGCCCTTGCCCGGGACGGGTGTTGGCATGACGACGTCGAAGGCGGAGATGCGGTCTGTGGCGATGATGAGCAGGCGGTCGTCGGGCAGGTCGTAGACGTCGCGGACCTTGCCTCGACGGAGGCCGGGGAGGTTGAGGTTGCTGGAGAGGAGGGCGTCGGGCATGAGGAAGCATTGGCCCGCGGGTTGGGCGTGGCGCGGGGGCAATCGCCAACGAGGGGGTGGAAGGCGAGAAAAGGTGCCCCGGGCGGGTCGACCCGGGCGCGGAGTCGACGAACGATGTATGTTCGCTGCCTGGAGTACCCCGCGCGTGCAGACCTATGTGGTGTTTGATCCTGAGGGAGTCGAGGCCGGGAAGTACCCGCCGCGGCACGCGCTGCTGATCGGCCCGGACGAGATTCCGATGCAGGGGTCGATCCGGATCCGCGACGGGGTGGTGGAGGCCGAGAAGAACCAGTCTCAGGCGGCGGCGCTGCTGGTGCAGCTCCCGGTGCGGATGCCGGCGGGCGAGGGCGGGGCGGACCTTGGGCTGCTGGCGGTGCAGACGTGTCTGCTGCCCGAGAGGCCGGGCCCGTACCTGCTGTCGATCGAGCTGGCTCGCCACCGGATCATGCTGTTCCTGAACAAGCTGGAGGACTGGGGGCTGTTTGATCTCTCCGCGGAGACGCCATGCGTGCAGCAGTTCGAGCGTGCGAGGCAGGCGTTCACCTCGGCGCTGGTGGCGCAGCGGGAGGAGAACGGGGAGGGGCAGAGCCACGGCTTCTGCGCGAAGGCGGACCGGATCGCCACGGGCGCGATGAGCCTTGCGATCAGCGCGGGCGAGCAGCTCACGATGCTGAACGCGGAGAAGGGGCTGAAGGCCCGGGTGAGCGGGCAGGGGTACAAGGAGGCGCACGCGCACCTGTCGAGACTGACGCCCGAGGCGCCCCCGGCGGGTGCTCCGGTGACGGTGCCCGGGGCGGGGCACGTGGTGGTGGCCGGCCTGCCTCAGATGGGCTGCACGATCAGCCCCGGGCAGTTCAGCGAGCCCCAGCAGCGCGCGGTGACGGCGTCGTGTGACTTTGTGACGATGCCCCTGCGGTGGATCGACATGGAGCCTGTGGAGGGGAAGTACTCCTTTGGCTCGACGGATCGGTGGATCGAGTGGGCGGTGAGGCAGGCGAAGGTGCCGATCGTGGGCGGGCCGCTGATTGACTTTCGCCCTCAGTGCACGCCGGATTGGCTGTTCATCTGGGAGAACGACTACGAGACGCTGCGGGAGCTCGTCTTTGAGCACGTGCAGGCGGTGGTGACCCGGTATCGCCGGACGATCACCCGCTGGACGGTGTGCAGCGGGCTGAACGTCAACACGAACTTCAAGATCAGCTTTGACCAGATCATGGACCTGACGAGGCTGTGCGTGCTGCTGGTTCGGAAGCTGCAGCCGACGGCGAAGATCCAGGTGGAGGTGGCGCAGCCCTGGGGCGAGTACCACGCGCTGAACCGCAGGTCGATCCCGCCCTATCTGTACGCGGACGCTGTGGTGCAGGCGGGACTGAACATCGACGCGCTGGGGCTGCGGGTGCAGATGGGCCACGCGGAGCCGGGACTCGCGACGCGCGACATGATGAGCCTCTCCGCGATGCTGGACAGGTTCGCCGGGTTGGAGCGGCCCATCGCGATATCCGCGGCGGGTGCGCCGAGCGCGCCCGTCTCGCCCCGGCCATACAAGCCCAGGGCGGGCGCGGACGCGGAAGACCCGTACGAGCCCGGCTATTGGCGCCAGCCCTGGGGTGAAGCCTCGCAGGCGGAGTGGCTGGCGCACCTGCTCGCCATCTCCTGCGCCAAGCCCTATGTGCAGAGCGTCTGCTGGCAGGACCTGAGCGACCCGCCCCAGGGCACGAGCGCGGCGGAGATGCCCGGCGGCGGGCTCCTGCAACCCAACGGGCAGCCCAAGCCCGCGTTCGCGAAGTGGGCGCAGTTCCGGACCGCGATGCGCGCGGGCCAGAACCCGGCGACAATCCGGACAACGTAACCGCGCGAGCGACGAAACGGCACACGGGGGGCTGTGCACCCAGGGGATCAGCGCGCCGGCGCGATGCGCGTGAGGACCGCGGCGTGGCGGCCCGCGCCCAGGTCTACCACGTCGTATCCGGTGGCACGGACGTGCGGCCCGAGGAGCTGGTGGTCGATGTGCAGGATGCCCCAGCGGGCGGGGATCGTCCCGGCGGGCCCGATGCCGGCGTCGTCGTAGGCGTTGCGGACCGAGGGCCCCCACTCACGCAGCGCGCCCGAGCCTCGGGGCGTGTTGAAATCGCCCACGATCATGTCCGGCTCCGGGAAGGGCGCGGGCTCGCCGGGGTTGTCGGTGCCGTCGGGCCTGCGGTGCTGCACAGGCCCTCGGAAGTCGTGGATCGACGCGAGGGCATGCCTGACAACCTCGCGGCGGTGCATGAAGGGGTCGCTGGGCAGATCGACGCACCAGATGACGGTGGTGCGGCCCAGTCTCGCCGTGGTGTCGAGCTCCACGAAGGCGGCCTCGCCCCCGGAGGAGGACACCGCGCCCCGGGGGAGCCACGAGGGGCGGAACGCGGGGGGCGGCGTGTCGAGCGGAACCCAGCCCGAGCGCAGCACGGGAAAGACGGAGACCACGGCGAAGGTGGGGCTGCGAAAGGCGTATGTGGTGTCGGAGAGAGTGGCGCGGAGGGAGTTGAAGTCCGCGGTGTAGTGGGGCGTGGTGGCGACGAAGATGTCCGGCCTCTGCTCGACGACGCGTGCGTCAAAGCCCGAGAGGCGTTCCCACGCGGGGTTCCACGAGAGCACGCGGACGGGGCGCTCGAACGGCGCGGGCGGGGTGATGATGGACAGCAGTCGCCAATCCAGGGCCTGATGGGTGGACAGGAGGAGCGCGAGCACGAGGTGGAGCGGGGGACGGCGGCGTCGGTGGCCCGCCGACGGGGGAGCGGCCGTCCGCGGGCGTGGCGCGAGCCGATAGGACAACGCCCCCGTCCAGGCGAGGCAGACCCAGACCAGGAGCGGGACGTAGGCGATGAACTGCGACCACAGCGTCCGGTCGCCCATGGCGACAGAGACGGCCCAGCCGCACGCCGCGAAGAGAGAGAGCGCGTGAGGCAGAAGGCGGAGCGTGGCTCGGAGAGCCCGGAGGATCACCGTGGGGCTCCGGGGAGGAGGAGCAGCCTCGAGGCCAGGGGCCTCACGCGGGCGGGCGCGGAGGCGAGCCACTCTCTGAGGTGAGGCGTGACGCAGACCCGGGCCAGGAGCGCGAACAGGAGCGTGAAGACGACACCTGTGATGAGGAACCGGGGGATGGGGTGCCAGTGCGAGATCACGAGGTCGTCAAGGCCGATGACGGGGAACGCCGCGACCGCAGCAAGTACCCAGGCGGGGAGTGTGGCGCTGATGGAGTCTCGGACGGGGATTCCACGCCTGCGGCCGATGGCGAGGGTGGCGGCGAAGGCCGAGGCTCCACCCAGGAGGCCGGTGAGCCACGCGATGTGTGTCGCGGCGGCGGGAGCGCCGGCGAAGAAGACGCCCCCGAGGCACGCCCCTGCCATCGAGAGCCCGCCCGAGACGGTGATGACCATCGCCCAGGCCCGGAAGCTCCCGCGAGCCTGGAGGAGCGAGAGCGGGACCACGAGGGTGACCACGAAGGGATAGAGCAGGCCCATGACACGGACGGCGTCCGCGGCCCGCTCCCAGCGCCCACCCCAGAGCAGGCGTTCCAGAGGCGGGAAGGTGACGGCAACGCCGAGGGAGAGCGGAGCGGCGACGAGCATGAGCTGGCGGAGCGCGCGGAGCGTCGCGGCGCGGAGGCGCTCGGGCTCAGCGATCAGGCGTGAGAAGGCGGGAATGAGCACCTGGTTGATGTTGGCCGAGAGGATGATGCCGACCTGGATCACGATGTTGTACGCGAAGAAGTAGACCGCGACGAGGTCCAGGTCCTTGGAGGTGGCGGCAAGCGCAGGGTTGGCGCCCCAGTTGAGCATGGCGATCGCGAAGCTGCCCACGAGGATCCAGACCGACTGCGCGAGCAGGCCCTTCCACCGGGCGGGCTCCGGTGAGCGGGTCCACATGCGCTCGCGGTTGAAGTACCAGAAGCCGATCCACTCCAAGATGGCACAGACCGGGAGCGGCAGGACGAAGGCGAGGGCACCGAGCGAGTCTGGCCAAAGGCCCGCAAGGATGATGGCCCCGCCGAAGCGGATGCACGCGGAGAAGCCGGCGATGAGGCTGACGGGGCCGAATCGCATGCCCCCCAGGAGCCGGGCCTGGAGCATGGCGCCGGGGGTGTTGAGGGGCTGGCAGATGGCGATGACCAGCAGGACGCGGGCCACATCCGCTGCCTTGGCGGGGTCGTCGGTCCAGAAGGAAGAGAAGTTGGCGAGGAGGGCGAGAGCGGCACCGGTGAGAGTGTTGAACGCCAGGGCCATGTAGAACGCGGAACCGATAAGCTCATCGTGGCGGTGGTGCTCGCGGACGAGGAGCTGGCGCACGCCGCCATCGCGGAGCACGCCGGCCATGGCGGACATGGACATCGCCAGGCCGTAGACACCGAAGTCGGAGGTCAGGAGCCATCGCCCGAGGAGGACGGTGGCGGCGAGGCTGAGGACGCGCGTGGCCAGCGCGTTGAAGACCATCCAGATCGAGCCCCGGAACGCGGAGTGGCCGAGGGGCGCAGCGGTGGGGACTGGCGCGCAGGTCGTGGGGGTCGTGGGGGTCGCGGGGGCTTGGGTCAAGGGGCTGGTCCTCGGGACGGGCTCGGGCAACCCGGCCACCTCATCGGGGCCCGGCGCGCTCCTCGGGCACGAAGATGATGTTCGTGTATTCGTAGCGTTCCAGCGGCGCGTGAGGCACGGGGCTGCTCCCGATGAACTCGAACGCCTTGTAGCCCCTGGAGAGGACGGTGTCGACGACGCTTCGGCTGGACTTGATCTCTGGCGGCGCCCCGGGCGTGTCGCCCACTTCCAGCGTCAGGATGGGGCGGTTCTCGCGGAGGATGCGGTCCATCCCGGCCAGCACGTCGGGCTCGGCACCCTCGGTATCGATCTTCAGAAAGTCGGGCGCGATGCCGGTCTCGGCGACCCAACTGTCCAGCGCGCGGGCCTGCACGGTGATGGGCTTGATGTTGGCGCGGCGGCGCTCGTCCTCGGTCATCTTCCCACCGTAGATCGAGTTGAACCCCGAGAGCTCCAGCCCCCAGTCGTGGAAGGAGAGCGTGGTGTCCTCACGAAACGCGGCGACGTTGACGACGCGGGCGTTCGGGCGGTTCGCGAGGTTCTTGCTCACCATCTCGAAGGTGCTTGGGGTGGGCTCAAAGGCGACGACGCGGCCCGTGGGGCCGACCAGGTGCGCCGCCAGAAGCGAGAAGAAGCCGAAGTGTGATCCCACATCGAAGAACGTCTGACCGGGCCTGAGGTAGTGGACGAAGGCGCGGGTAAGCTCGGGCTCGAAGAGGCCATAGCGGTAGATGGCCATGGAGACGCGGTCGGGGAAGACCACGTGCATGGGCTCACCCCAGAAAGTGGTGGCGGTCACCGGCGCGATCTTGCCCGAGGCGCGGCACCGGCGCTCGAGGAGCTTGGAGCGAAGCATCACGACCGGACGACCGCTGAGTTTGGTCAGTGCGCTCTGGCCCCACAGGCCGATGCGGCGATCGAGTGTGCGGGCTACGTCCGGTGCGAGGGGCATGAGGTTACTCCGGGCGCGCCACAGCGCCTCAGACACTATCGGTCAGGGTGGCCCGGTGGCTGCGCCCCGGGACGAGTACGCACGGGGGTGGCTCAGGTTTGCGCCGGCCCGGGCAGGGCGGCCTGCATGACCCATGACCACTCGCGCAACCCTTGTGGTTGAGGCAGGTTAAGCCTCTCCCGCAGCCGCCGGCAGAAGCCGGCGATGAAGTTTTCGGGCCGGTGAAACTGCACGAAGCGGGCGGCGGCCTCTGGGGGCGTGTAGGACGGGGCCTGGTCCAAAGCCGCCTCGATGGCTCGGGAGAAGGCCGCCTGATCCAGCACGTCGCACGTTCGGCCGAGCCCAAAGCGGTTGATGGTGGAGCCGACCCATCCGGAGTCAGAGCCAATGACGGGGCGGGATTGGTTCGCCGCGTGAATGACGATGCTGGAGCTCCCCACGTGGGCACGGTCCGGGGGATAGGGCGTCGCGACGACGTCCATCGCGGCGATGCCGAGCATGAGCTCCTGGTCGGAGATGTACCGGGCGAGTTGGACGATGGAGCCCTCGGCGACGGCTCTGGCTGGCTCACCCGAGGCAAGAAGAGACTTGATGGGACCCTCCTGGCCGCCCGCGAGCAAGAGCCGGTCGCCGGGCTGGCGTTTGGAGGCGAGGAACGCGTGGATGAGGTAGTCGATGCCCTTGCGGGTGTCCTGGTATCCGACACAGCCGATGTATCGGCCGGAGACGGGGATGCCAAGTGCGGCGCGTGCGGCTTCTTTCGTTGTGGGCGTGAAAGCCTCGACGGGATCGGCGATGAGGCGGACCCGTGGGGCAAGGCCGGGGCGACGCTTGGCGAGCGCCTCAGCGATGATGGGGTCCATGTGGTGGATGGTTCGGAACGGCGCCCAGTCGGTCGCGGCAAGCCACAGGGCGTGGCGGACGCGGGTGCGAAGGGAGTGCGACTTGGGGTAGGCGAACTCGCCGCGCATCATGAGCCCTTCGAGCTCGACGTCGGCGGGAAACGAGAAGCGGAACGAGCGGCGGCGGAGGCCGATGATCTGGATCGTGCCGTCGGCGTAGGGGACGTAGAGGTGGTCCGGGCGGATGGTGCGCGCGGTCCACAGGACGCCCTCGGCGGCGGCCTTCAGGTAGGTGTTGCCCTCGCCGATGGGGTACGAGCGACTGGCCTCGATCGTCATCTGGTCGCGGATGGGCGCGATCTGTTCCGCGAACTGGGGGGTGGAGAGCGACTCCGCGGCTGTGACGAGCGTGAGCCTGACGCCCGGGAGGGCGGCAATGGAGGGCGCGATGCGGCGTACGTGCGCGAAGCGGTGGCCGTGGGCGTTGGGTTCGAAGAGTACGACGTGCATGAGGTGGGGAGGTTATCTGGGCTCTGGCACCTGGTTCCGGACCGCGGCCGCATTTCTTCGCGTTCCGACCCCGCCGGGTTACGCAGAGCGGTCTACGGGCCGATAAGCCGGGCGTGTTTCGGATCGGCTCCAACTATGGTGGCGGGCCGGGGCTGTTGGCGCTGAAGAGCGCGACCCGCGCGGTGGCTGTCAGCTTCGAGCGCCTCGCCACCGGGAAACGGATCAACCGCGCCTCGGACGACCCCGCGGGCGCCCTGGCGGTTGAGCAGTTCCGCATGCGGGAGGCGACAGCCCGCAAGAAGATTGATGCGATCGCGCGTGAGAACGAACGGCTGGGCGCCACCGAGGGCGCCCTGAGCGTGGTGCAGGACCTGGCGATCGAGCTGCGCGGACACGTGGTCGCATCGGCGAACCGGGGCGCGCTGACCAAGGACGAACTCGAGGCTCATCAGCAGAGCGTGGACTCGATTCTCCAGACAATCGGTTTTCTGAGCCAGACCACGACGCACGAGGGCTCGCAGATCATCGCGGGCTACGCCAGCACCAGGCTGGGGCGGGCGGGGGCCGCCCTGTCGATGCTCGGGTCCGGGGGCGAACTGAACGTGGTGGACGGCGATCTTGCGGAGGCGGGGCGCGTCGCGGAGGCGGCGGTCGCGTTGTTGGCCGAAGGCCGCGGGGCGATCGGCACGCGGATGAAGGAGATGGGCCACCGGCACGGGCTGCTGGTGAAGGAGCTTGAGGAACTGGCGGGCGCGCGGTCGAAGATTGAAGACACGGACGTGGCGAGCGAGGCGGCGGCTCTGGCGAGAGCACGGGCGCTGCAGGAAGTGGCGGCGTACACGGCGAGCCTGACCTCACGGCTGCAGGCGGGGCAGGTACTGACGCTGCTGACGGGCATGGGGACGCTGTAGGAGCCCGGACCATACCTTCCTGCGGGGGCGGTGCCCTCGGGAAGGCGGGAAATGGCCGCGGAACTGAACAAGGCTCAACTGGAGGCAGTGCGGCACGAGGGCGGTCCTCTGGCGGTGCTCGCGGGCCCGGGCACGGGCAAGACGCGGGTCATCGTGCACCGTGTGGCGGACCTGATCGAGCGTCGCGGGGTGGCGCCGGACGCGCTGCTGGTTGTGACATTCACGGTGAAGGCGACGGAGGAGCTTCGCGCGAGGCTGTCGGCGGAGATCGGGCCCGAGCGGGCGTCGCTGGTGCGGGCGCACACGTTCAATGGCTATGGAATGAGGCTGGTGCAGCGCTTCGCGGACGTCCTGGGGCTGCCCCCGCGGCTGATGATGATCGACAAGGCGCAGGCGTCGCGGCTGATCCGGACGATCGTGCTGGAGCGGGGCCTGTTCGAGCGCAGCCGCGGAGAGGGGCTGGCGTCTCTGGCGGCGGACCTGCTGGAGTCGTTCGAGGCGCTGGCGAACCTGGGGAAGACGCCCGAGGACTGCGTGGCGTTCGCGCGGGCGTGGGTGGAGCGGGCGAGGGAGGATGCGGACCGTGTGCTGGCGGCGGAGTTCCGGGAGCGGGCCGAGGCGTACGGGGCGTACGTCGCGTCGAGGGTGTCGCGGGGGTGGTTGTCGTACGCGGACCAGATCCTGCTGCCGATCCGGCTGCTTCGCGGGAGCGCGGCGGTGCGGGCGATCGTCTCGGGCGAACTGCGCGAGGTGATCGTGGACGAGTTCCAGGACTGCAACAACTGCCAGATCGAGCTGCTGAGCCTGCTCGCGGGCCCCGGGGCACGGGGCAAGGGCGGGAGCGTCGACCTGACTGTCGTCGGCGACGACGACCAGGCGATCTATGGATTCCGGGGGAGCGACGATCGCACGTTCCAGCGGTTTGCGCGGGGGTGGCCCGGTGCCACGACCATCGCGCTCGAAGAGAACTATCGCTCGGCGGCGGAGATCGTGAGCGTCGCGAACAGCGTGATCGGGCGCTCGACCGGGCGCTTCGCGCCCGAGAAGCGCGTGCGGGCGGCCTCACGCGAGGCGGGCGTGGCGGAGATCATCGACCTCACGGACGATGCGAACGCGGGAGAGGTGATCGCGGCGATGCTGCAGGAGATGCGGGCTACGGGGGGCGGGCCCGAGTGGAAGAAGGTTGCGGTCCTCGCCCGCACGCACGGGGACCTGGACCGCGTCGAGCGGGCGCTGAAGTTGGAGGGGATTCCCACGCACCGCAGGGTCGAGAAGAGCGTGCTGGATGAGGACGGCGTGGAGGACGTGCTGGCGTGGGCGAGGTGGCTCCTGGACCCAAGGGCCTCGTGGGAGGCGCGGCGGGTGCTGAGCCGGCCCCCCTTCGGCGTGTCGCCCGCGGCGCTGTTGGAAGACGAGGTCGCGTACAAGGCGGCGATATCCAAGGCGGATGAGGAGCACGCCGACCCGGGCCCCTTCGGACCCTGGCTCGCGCAGCGGCGCCCCGAGAGCGGCCCGATCGCGCGGGCGGCGGCGCTCTGGGCCTCTTTGCGGGAAGAGGTCGCGGGGCTAAGGGGCGAAGAGGCGATCTGGCGGATCATGGTCGCCACCGACCCGGCGCACGCGGACCTGTTGCCCGGACGCGAGCGGGCGACCCGGGTGAAGGCGCTGGTGGCCCTGCTGGCACTGGCGCGTGACAAGCAGCCCCGGCTCTCTCCCCCCGGAGACCTCGGGAGCCTGCTGGCCCACCTCGATGAACTCAAGGCCCTGAGGGACCTGAGGCTGAGCCCGGGCCTGGGCGACGTGGACGAGGACGAGGACGGCGAGACCGGGGAGGAGGAGGATGGTCAGGGCCGGGTGCAACTCATGACGGCGCATGCGGCAAAGGGGCTGGAGTTCCACACCGTGTTCGTGCCCAGAGTCTGCCCGCCGCACGGGTTTCCCAAGACATCCGGCCCGGACGATGGGTGGGAGGCCCCCGCGGGGCTCGACGACCGGCCCGGTTCATCGAACGCCTCGAACGCGAGGCTGGAGGAGGAGCGGCGGCTGATCTACGTCGCGTGCACGCGGGCGGAGCGGCGGCTGGTGCTCTTGGCCAAGAAGAACAAGAATCCCTCGTCGAGGACGCACTTTCTGGAGGAACTGCGGGGCCCCGGAGGGGCGGCGACGGTCGGACGGGCGGAGCGGGACGTGCTCTCCGCGGCGGGCAAGGCCGAGCCCGAGGGCGGCCTGATACGCGCGAGCGAGGGCGTGGGAGGCGTGACCGACGTGGAAGGCGCGATCGCCGAGGCACGCGGTCGTGCGCGGGCGGGGGCGGCCTGGGCACTGGAGCAGGCGGCGACCGACCTTGAGGGCTCCCGGGAGGAGCTGGCACGGGCGGCGGAGCGGTTCGCGACGATCGGCGCCATGGCGCGGGGTGTGCGCCTCGCGGAGTGGACCGAGAGCGCCGACGCCGTGGTGCGGGAGCTCGCCCGGCGACTCGCGCTGGGGACAAGGGGCACCGGGGGCTTCACCCCCCGTCCCATGACCCCGCCGCTGCGATTGAGCTATACAAGCGTGAACAACTACAAGCGGTGTCCTCGGTGCTTTTATCTGAGGGAGTGCATGAAGCTGCCCGAGCCTTCGTCGGCGAGCCTGGGGCTGGGGAGCCTGGCGCACGACGTGCTCGCGAAGTTCTTTGATCGGGTGAGGAACGCGGACGCGGAGGGGGCAACGCCCCCGGGTGTGGAGGAGTTGGTGCGGATGGGCCGGGGGGCGTACCTGGCGTCGTTGCCTGAGGGCGTATCCGCCAACCGCGAGGACCTGGACGTGCTGCTCGCGCAGTTGCGGGGCGTGCTGACGGACTTGCACCGGCCGACGGACCACATCGTGGAGATCGAGCGATCGGTGCGTGTGCCCTGGGCTTTGGACGGGGTGGAGCACACGCTGGAGGCGAAGATCGACCGGCTGGACCTGCTGCCCGCGGGCGGGCACCGCATCGTGGACTACAAGACGTCGCTGAGACCCAGCTCCAGGCACCTTGAGCCGAAGGCGGATGATCTGCAGATGGGTGTGTACGCCATCGCGCTCGCGCACCTGACCGGCGAAGCCGTGAAGGGTGTGGCGGAATACTGGCTGCTGGCAACGGGGCAGCGCGGGACCATCTCGCTGGAAGAGATCGACGTAGAGCGTGTGCGTGCGGAGATCGACGATGCGGCCCGGGGGATGCTCGCGGGGAAGTTCGACCGCGAGGAGAAGTGCGAGGGGCCCTGCGGCCTCCTGGGCTAGGGCGCTTCAGGCCTCGGGCGATTCGCCGGCCTGCTCCTTCTGGGTGGCGAGCTTGTCGATGGCACGGCTGGCGAGGTGGCCGACGTACATGACCACGGCGCCGGTGATGGCGATGCCGGTCCACATGACCCAGGCCGGGCTGCCGCTCTTGACCGCGTCGGAGGAGAAGGTCTCACCCAGGCCCGCGCCGATGAAGACGGCAAGGACGGTTCGGGGCGTCATGCCCAGGAAGGTGCCCAGCAGATAGGGGGCCCGGGCAACGCCGACGCCGGCGTGGAGGAGGTTGACCGCGGCGAAGGGCGTGAGCGGGAGGCGGGTGAGCGTGACCATCCACAGCGTGCGCCCGAAGGACTGCTTCTCACCCAGGAGCGCGAGTTTGACGGCCCGCCACCGGGGGTTCTCGTCGATGAGGTGCAGGACACGGTCCTTGCTGGCGAGGCGGGCGATCTCGTAGCCCAGCGCGGCACCGAGGACAAAGCCGAGAACGGAGGCGGGGACGCCCCAGGCCATGCCGAAGGCAAAGCCCCCGAGCGCGGCGAGGAGATGGGTGGGCATGAGCGCGAGCCCAGTGAGGAGCACAAAGCCCGCGAGGTAGATGGCCAGGCCTTCGGCGCGGTGCTCTCGCAGCCAGGGCGCAAGGCGGTCCATGTTCGCGGGGATGACGAACCAGCCCACGAGGGGGAGGATGACCGCCGCCAGGGCGATGGGGCCCGCGGGTCCGAGCTTCTTGAAGAGCGATGGGTTGGTCACGCGGGCCAAGCCTAGGGGTCGCGGAATCGCCCGGCGTCGGCGGTGGCCGGCGCGGGCGTGAGATCAGGCGGCCTTGCGCGCGGTGCGCTTGGCGGTGGTCTTGCGCGCGGTGGTCTTGCGGTTGAACTTCCAGGCGTTGGTCGCCCAGGAGAAGTTGCTGTTGTTGGTGCGGGTGGTCTTCTTGGCGTTCCGCTTGGTGGGTTTGAAGTTGGTCTTGTTGGTCTTGTTGGTCTTGTTGGTCTTGTTGGTCTTGTTGGTCTTGTTGGCGGTGCTGCTGGAGGTCGTGGTGTTGAACTTGGCCTTGCGGGTGGTGTTCTTGCGGGTGGAGGCCTTGCGGGTGGTGTTTTTGAAGTTGAACTTGCGGGTCGTGTTCTTGCGGTTGGTCTTGCGGCTGGTGCGAGTGGGCATGCGTGTTCCTTGTCTGTGGGTCTGGGGAAGGGCGTCCGTGCCCGTGGGTTGCGTCCGTGCGGGAGTGGGATCGACGGCCTGCGCGGGTCGGATAAGCGGCATTGGGGAAATTCCGGTGATTTTGCCTCCGAGCGGGTACAGTTCGCGCCATGGCGGATGGAGTACCAACTTCGGCGGGGGCGGGCTGGACGCCCAGATCGTGGGTGACCAGGCCGGGCGCTGAGATCGTGGCGTACGGCGACGGCACGGCGCTCGAACGCAGCGTGGCGAAGCTGGCCTCGCTGCCCCCGCTGGTCACGAGCGGCGAGATCGAAAAGCTGCGCGGGCTGCTCGCGGAGGCGGAGGCCGGAAAGCGGCTTGTGCTGCAGGGCGGCGACTGCGCGGAGGCGCTGGACGACTGCCGCCCGGACAAGGTGACCAGCACGCTGAAGGTGCTGCTGCAGATGTCGCTGGTGCTGATCCACGGTTCGAAGAAGCCGGTGGTGAGGATCGGGCGGATGGCTGGGCAGTACGCGAAGCCCAGGTCCAGCGCCACCGAGCGGCGGGTGGTGAGCGGCGCGGAGGTGACGCTCCCCAGCTACTTCGGCGACTTGATCAACCGCGCCGAGTTTACGGCGGAGGCCAGGCGCCCCGACCCGGGCCTGCTGCTCGCCGGGTATCAGCACGCGGCGCTCACGCTGAACTTCGTGCGGGCGCTGGTCGATGGCGGCTTCGCGGACCTGCACCACCCGGAGTACTGGGATCTGAGCTTCGTGCGACGTGGAACGCTCGCCGCGGGGGTGCGCGAGGAGTACGAGCGCATGACGCGCACGCTCGCGGACGGGCTGCGGTTCATGGAGGCGATCGGCGAGGGCTCGATCGAAGAGATGACGCGGGCGGACTTCTTTACCAGCCACGAGGGGCTGAACCTCTGGTACGAGTCGGCGCAGACCAGGCGCGTGCCTCGCCGCGAGGGGTTCTATTGCCTGACGGCGCACATGCCGTGGATCGGCGAGCGGACGAGGGGCGCGGGCGGCGCGCACGTGGAACTCTTCCGCGGCGTGCGGAACCCGGTGGGCGTAAAGATCGGCCCGGGGGCGACGCCTGCGGAGATTGTGGCGCTGAGCCACGCGCTGAACCCGGCGAACGAGGCGGGGAAGCTGGTGTTCATCACAAGACTGGGGGCCGGGTCGGTTCGGGGGCTGCTGCCTCCGCTGCTCCGGGGGCTCGCGGCGGAGGGACGCCGCGCGCTGTGGCTCTGCGACCCGATGCACGCGAACGGCACGGTGATCGGGGGGCGAAAGACGCGGTCCTTTGACGCGATCAAGACCGAGCTGGAGGGGGCCATCGAGGCGCACCGGGAGGCCGGGGTGCCCCTGGGCGGGGTGCACCTGGAACTCACGGGCGAGGACGTGACCGAGTGCCTGGGGGGGGCGCAGGCGGTGACGCCCGAGGACCTGGCGACAAACTATGGAACGGCGTGCGACCCCCGGCTGAACTACCAGCAGTCGCTGGAAATCGCGTTCCTGCTGGCGCACCGGCTGGCGGGGGAAGCCCCGGGCGGCCCCCCGGGTGCGGCTCGTCGCTAGAATGGGCCCATGAGCGCAACCCCCACTGTCGTGCTGTGCCCGGGCCAGGGAGCCCAGGCGGTTGGCATGGGCAAGGCCTGGGCCGACGCCTCACCGGAGGCCCGCGCGGTGTTCGCGCTGGCGGATGCCCAGCTTGGCGGGCGCCTTGGGGCCCCGATCAGCGAGTTGTGCTTCGGCGGGCCCGCGGAGCGGCTGAACCAGACGGATGTCTCGCAGCCGGCGATCTTTGTGACGTCTCTGGCGTGCTGGCGGGCGCTGCTCGCCGCCCGGAGCATGGGGAACGGGGAGTTGCCCCTGGCGGCCACTGCGGGACTGTCGCTGGGTGAGTACACGGCGCTGGTGGTGAGCGGCGCGATGACCTTTGAGGACGGGCTGGAGCTGGTGACGCTGCGGGGGCGGGCGATGCAGGAATGCGCCGACAGCCCGGAGGCCCGCGCCGGGAGCGGCGGCGGGATGACCGCGCTCATAGGCGCCACCGAGGAACAGGCGGAGGACATCTGCACGAGGGCGAGAGGCTCGCAGGTGCTGGTGTGCGCCAACTTCAACGCGCCGGGGCAGATCGTGCTGTCCGGGCACAAGGAGGCGTGCGTGCGGGCGGCGGGCGAGGCCGAGAAGCTGGGCGTGAAGTTCTCTCACCTGGTCGTCGCGGGCGCGTTCCACTCGCCCCTGATGGCAAAGGCCGCGGAGCAACTCGGCGCGGGGCTCACCAAGTGCACTATCCGTGAGCCACGCTGCCCCGTGGTCTCGAACGTAACCTCGCTGCCCCACACCGCGGGGGCTGGCCAGGACTTCGGCCAGAGCGTGAAGCGGAGGCTGATGGAGCAGCTCACCATGCCGGTGAGGTGGTCGCAATCGTGCCAGTGGATGGCGGCGAACGTGAAGGGTGATTTCATCGAGCTGGCGCCGGGGCGGACGCTCTCCGGGCTCATGAGGCGGATCAACAAAGAGACGAAGGTGACATCGCATGACGCACCGTGAAAGAGGCGTGCTGAGGGTGATCGGCTCCCGTGCCTGCCGGACCGTGGTCTCGGCGGCGCTGACGGTCGGGGTGGTCGCGTTGGCGGCGATGCCGACGGCGACGCTGACGGGCTGCACGAAGGCACCGCCACCCCCGCCTCCACCCCCGCCTCCGCCCCCGCCGCCACCCCCGCCCCCGGAGCCTGTGGAGATCGACGGCGTGCTGCAGTCGATGGGCGCGGACAAGCGCGTGGTGTTCCCGCAGACGTACGCGCCCGTGGACCGCACGCTCGCGGAGGCGATCGTCAAGCTGGGGACGGCACTCGCCAAGGGCGACGCGACGGGGATGGAGGGCCTTCTGGCACCCGAGGCGCGTCCTGCGCTGGCGATGCTGAAGGCGTCCGGCGAGTGGGAGGCGTCCACGGGCAAGATCGAGGGCTTGCGCGTGGTGATGGTGACCGAAACTCCCGGCGTCGAGCGCGCCACGTCGAGCGAGGTGCTGCTGCAGACCGCGGTGCAGGAGCCCGGCAAGGCGTACGTGCTCGGATGGCGCGGGAAGAAAAGCGGGGACCTGTGGCTGTTCGAGGGCGCGGACGCTTCGCGGGAGGTCCGCAGCCGCGCGGCGGACTTTGACGGCGGGGCGGCGGCGTACGCGGGCACGGCGGGAGGCTCCGCGGACGCGGACGCCCGGATGAACCAACTGATGATCGTCGTGTGGACTCTGGGCGAACTCAACAAGCGGATCGTCGGCGTCACGGGGAGGGACCTCGCCGCGGAGCAGCTCGCGCAGATGGGGATGGGCAACTCCGAGGAACTGCAGGCTCGGATGGCATCCTTTGACGAACAGGCGCGGCGGATGATCGAGTCCGGCATCGAGATCAGCGACGAGACGCTGGGGCGGATCGTCATGGCGGGCAAGGCGGCGGCGGCGAGCACTGGCGGCGCGGTCACCGAGGAGCAGGCGATCCAGTGGATCTCGGAGATTCTGAGGCTGCCGATCGATCGCGTTCGGGCGGCGGGTGGCGTGATGCCCACAATCCCGGGCTCCGGGATGCCGGGCGGGCCAAGGCCGGGCCGCGGCACGATTCCAGCCGGCGGCTGAGAGACCCCAGGACACACTCCAGGGCCGCAAACGGACGGAGATGAGCACATGAGCGACACGGCGCAGCGTGTAGCGGTGGTGACAGGCGCTTCCCGGGGCATCGGGCGGGCGGTGGCGCTGCGTCTTGCGGACCCCGGACGCGCCAATCGGCACGTGGTGCTCTCCGCGCGGAGCGAGGGGCCCCTCGATGACCTCAGGGCCTCCATCGAGGCCTCGGGCGGCAAGGCCACCGTGCTCGCGGTGGACGTGGGCGACGCCAAGGCGCTCCAGGCGGCGGTTGATTCCGTCGCGGAAAAACTCGGGCGGCTGGACATCCTCGTCAATAACGCGGGGATCACCAAGGACGGCCTGGCGCTCCGCATGAGCGACGAGGACTGGGACCTGGTGCTGGACACCAACCTGAAGTCCGCGTTCGTCGCGACGCGGGCGGCGGCGCGGCACATGATGCGGGGCCGCTTCGGGCGCATCGTGAACATCTCCAGCACCAGCGGGGTGGTGGGCAACGCGGGGCAGGCGAACTACGCCGCGGCGAAGGCGGGCATGATCGGCCTGACCAAGACCATCGCGCGGGAGCTGGGCGCCAAGGGCATCACGTGCAACGCGGTCGCCCCGGGGTTCATCGCCACGGACATGACCGACAACCTGCCCCAGAACATCAAGGACGATCTTCAGAAGATGATCGCGGTGCGGAGGCTGGGCACGCCGGAGGACATCGCGGCGGCGGTGGAGTACCTGACCAGCGACGAATCGGGATTCCTCACCGGGCAGTGCCTGGTGGTGGACGGCGGGATGACGATGGCCTGAGGCCGGTCAGTCGACCACGCGTTCCACGGAGTTCGGATCGAGCGCAAAGCCGGTGACCTCGCGGAAACCCTCGATGGGTATCTGCGGGGAGCGGCGGCGCACGTTCAACCTCGAGTCGATAAGGAGAGCGCCCCCGACGAGCACCACGCCCTCGACCGTGACGTCCGATGCACCGGTGATGGAGAGGTCTCCGGTCACGAAGACGAGCCCCTCGATCATCGATGGGTAGGAGTCGGCGGTGTCGGAGTCCGAGACGCCGAAGTACGCAGAGCCCGGCGGGTTGAGGTTGCCTGAGACGGACTCGGAAACGTCGCTCGCGCGGATCTCAATACGGAGAGAGCCATCCACGAGCAGGGCGGGCTGCCCAGCGGGCGCCTGGATGAAGCAGGAGGAATCGAACTTGGAGTCCGAGCGCGGGTTGAGGATGACGAGCGTGGCATTAATGCGGCAGCGGTCGATGGAAAGGGGGCTCCCGCCGCAGTCGATGACATAGACGCCGGACGGGCTGAGACTCCCAAAGGGGTTGGACGCGGCGCTGAGCAGACACTTGGTGATCGTGCCCTTGGGAATGCTCGAGTAGGGGATGGCGACGGCCTTGCGCTTCCAGACGTCGATCGATGCCGCGTTGGGCAGGTCGAGGCGCTGGGTGATGATTCGAGTCTGGCCGTTGTAGGTAGAGCCCGAGATGGAAGCGCCGGCGACGCTCGCGCCGATGGTGGAACCGGAGGCGACGAGGCCGCCATTGCTGCCCACCAGGGCGTCGGCGTACACAGTGCACGACTTGAAGGTGAGAGAGGTGCCGGTCCAGACCGCGGCGGTGAGACACGGGAGACTGGCGAGGGTGGCGTCGAGCCTGGCACGGACCATCTGGCGTGCGGCGCCGCGCCGGGCGGTCGCGGTCAAGAGCACGGGGTCGTCCGGAGAGTCGGAGAGGTCGGCGTCGAGCGGGTCTGCGGCGAGCACCGCGATCTGCGCGTTCCCGAGCCATGAGTCAAAGATCATGGCGGAGGTGTCCTTTCGCCAGGAGTCGGCGCCGGTGGGGTCCGCGGCGAACTGGCCCGCCGCGAGTTCCAGTGCGCTCTGCGAGGCCCGGCGGCAAGCCTCGGCGTCGTGGCGCAGGACCTCCGCCCGGCGCTGCGAGCGCACAAGCGCGAGCCCCGCAATGCCGAGAGTGGTCAGCGCGATGCCCGCGGCGAGCACCATGAGGTAGACGGAGCCTCGTGTCGAGACGGATGGCTCAGGGCCTGGCATCGTCCCACCCCCTGGCGCGGATCGCGCTCAGACTTGCCATGACCTTGCCCCGAAGACGCACGGTAACAGTGACCTGCTTGAGCCCAAGATCGTCGGAGGTCTCCGTGATCGTCCCGCCATCGAAACGGGCAAAGTGGACATCGACGCTCTGCTCCCAGCCGGCCTCGGTGGTGAGCGCGATGCCGGAGGCGTCAAGAGGCGGAGACTCCGCGAGCCCGGCGTAGTCATCGACATCATCGAAGGCATCGCGGGTGAGCGTCTCTCCCGCCTCCTGACCCAGCTTTCCTTCGGGGTTGGTGAGGTCCTCGTAGGGTTTCGAGGTGATCTCTCCGAGGAGAGAGGCGGCGAGACCGGCCGCGAGGGCGCGGTCGCCCATGTCACGCCTGGCGACACCGAGTGCGCCGGAGGCATTGAGCCCCGCGACCACCAGGAGCGAGAGCACGCCGGAGGCGATGACGGACTCCATGAGCGTGAAGCCGCGGAGTGCGACGGGGCGTTGCGTCACCCGGCACCCCCGATCGGCCCGGCATGGAGGGAGCCCTGCGTGGCGAGGTCGACCATGGTGAGGATGAGGTCTCCGACCTCCAGAGGGGTGAGGTTCGTGGTCGGCGCGGACATGAGCCTGGGCGAGGCGTGGAGCACGGTGCCGCCCGAGTGCGCCTCCGCGCTGCCGTCAATGGTGAGCGAGACGCGGATGGCGTCGACGCGGGTCACCCGGAGGTCGGTCGGTCGGCGGACCTTACCGTAGAGCTTGTAGCGGAGCGACACCTCCGGTCGCTGGGTCCACGTAAAGGCGGCGAGGACCTTCGTCCCGGAGGCGGCTTGTTCTCGCCCATTGGCGACCGGGGTCTTCGCGCAGAGTTCGTCCTGGGTGCCCAACGTGCTGCTGACGACGATCCACACGCCGTTGCCAGCGGCGACCTCGACCGGCACGGTGAAGGTCGCGGGGAACATGCCGATGCTGTCCTTCGCGCCGGAAGCGGTCAGCGTCGACGACTGGAGCGCGAGCAGCGCGGGGCCGTTGCTGTCGGCATGGATGGCGGCGTTGAGGACGGTTGCCGTGTTCCCGCCCCGGCGGACGCGGACCTCGACCTTGGTGACGGCAAAGTGCGTGGCGTTGGTGGGGAGAACGGGACGGACATACTGGGCCTGGGCGTCGAGGGCACCAAGGGCGAGTCGGTCGGTGTGGTCGTCGTCAAACTTCGCGAGCAGTTGCTCGGTGCCGAGTTCCGACGTCCCGGCACCCTCGATGCGGGCGTCTCGGGTCGTGGCGAGGAAGCTGAAGTCCGCCAGGCTGTCAAGCAGCGTCGAGGGCACGCCGTTGAGCGTTCGCACGAGGCCATCGCCGGCCTTCCCCCCCCATTCATACCGGATGACGTCGGGGGACTTGTCGCCGTTCACGTCGGGGTGGGTGAACTGGATGGAGGTGGCGGAGAGCGAGGCGACCTGTGAGGCGAGCGCGACCTCGGCGGTGAGCTGCGCGAGGGCCTGGCGCGCGGAGGTGGCACGGTCCGTGCGATCGCCGGCCGTGGGAAGGGCTCTTGCCGCGACGACCATGGTCGACATGATCGCTCCGGCAATGACGGCGACCGTTGCCAGGCTGACGAGCATCTCGACAAGTGTGAAGGCGCGGCGGGACATCACTTGGCCTCCGTCGGCTGTCCCCGGGCCACCTTGATGGGGCTCGCGGTGGTACACGTACCCGAGGCGCCGACGCTGATGACCGAGAGCAGCGTCGCGGTGCGCACGTGCACAACGCCGGGCGAAGCGGGCACTCCCAGAGCGCTGAACGCGAGGGACGTGTCGGCACCGAACTTCGGGCTGGCGATCCATGCCTCGTAGGGGGGGCCGGCGAGCGAGGTCGTGAAGCCTCCCGCGCCGCCCGGTGCCGCGGGCCGGACAGAGTACGACGCGGACCCGTCGGTGAAGTCCACACTCACGGGCGCGCTCGAGGCACCGGCGAGCTCGCGGGCGGTCGCGATGTCCGCGCAGACGCGTACGGCGGCGATCTCCACACGGCGGGCCTGGTGCGCGCCGGCCCACCGGGGAACGGCGATGGCGGCGGCGGTGGCGATGATGGCCAGCACGATCACCAGCTCCAGCAGCGTGAACCCCGCGCGCACCAACGCCCGGCCATGGCGAGCCGGGCGTTGGACTGGTTTCGTGCTCATGGCGGTGGCGCCCCGGGCGCGTCGCGCTAGTAGGCGTTGAACTTGCGGCCGTTGCTGTCCACTTCGCCGTCGGCGAGCGCGGCCTTGATCGTCCCGGTGGCCTCGTCGTACTGCCAGCCGATGCCCGCGCCCGCGGCGGCGGCGACGCCGTTCGAACCCTTCTTGGTGCCAACGGGCAGAGCGGGGATCGCTCCGCGGATGTACGGGCCGTAGACGAAGCCGGTCGCGGTGTCCTTGGTGGCGTTGGCGGTGCCATCGACCTTGGTGTAGGTGGTGAGCTGGGCCTCGAAGGTGGCAACCTTGGGCCAGTCGGTGTCGTTCCCGCCGTGCTCGGTGTGGAAGAGGTCGATGGCGTTGCGGAGGATGGTGAGATTGCCGGAGAGGCTGGCCTCGGAAGCGCCCGCGGCACCCTTGCTCATGCGGGGGATCGCGATCGCCGCGATGATCCCGATGATGACCACAACGATGACAAGTTCGATGAGGCTGAAGCCGGAACGGCGAGCGGTGCGAGCAGGGGCCATGTCAATCCTCCGTACCCTTCTGGGTGGTGTCTTCTGTGCCGATCCCCGAAACCTCAGGGGGCATGGGAGCATCGGACGCAACGCCCGGCGAGTTTGATCCCGGGAGCGATCACCGGACCGGAAGGCCCCGGAAGACCCCTACAGACCGCACATCTAGACCCGGCCCCCTGCTCACTGCCCCGTGCGGGGGAACTCTCGGGCCACCCGGACGCGGCGACGCTCGCCACGAACTTCGACGACGACTTCGTCTCGCTCAACCGCGATCAGCGTGATCTCGCTCACGGTATCTCCCACGGCCATGAGTCGGTCGTTGATGCGAGCAGAACTCATGCCCTCTCCGGTGACCACCATCGTGACCTTGATGGTCGGGATGGGTGCCGCGTCCGCAATGGGCACGGCGACCTTCGCGGGCGCGGGGAGCCACTCGGCCGGTGGAGTGAACGCGTCGGAGTACCTCGCGGGCTCATCCGTGACACCGAGGACGAGGCCCAGCCTGGATTCAAGTGTTGGATAAGCCGGAGTGGTCCGCGCGGGAGTAGGGGCGAGTACGGCCTCAGCAGCGGGAGCGGCTGGCTCGGGGTTGGTGCCCGCCAGAGCGGGGCTGGGGCCGCCACCACTCAGGAGGAAGCGGTCGGTCAGCAGGGCCCCGCCGGAGAGGCAGAGCACCAGCACGCAGAGGCGTTGCCTTTTGGTGAGTTCCACGCACTAAAGGAGCAATTCAAACGTGGCGGCGTCAAGGGGAACCAGCGGGCCGGGACGTCTTTGGGCCCGCAGAACCGGCATCCTCGGCAAGGGCGTACCACCAGAGGTCCATCGAGAAGGGTCCGGAAGCCGCGGCCATGCCCCAGGACGCGCCCTGATCGAGCGACGCAAGCTCCATGTCCGGAAACCTGGCATGCAACGCCGCGACAAAGGCGCGAAGCTCATCGAGCGTGCAATCGCCCGCCAGCCTCACCGCGACGACGGAGCAAAGACCCTCTCGCCGGGGCTCGCGCGGCGCGAGCTCGCGGACGCTGATGCCCATTTCACGGGCCAGCTCCGCGAGCTCCGTCAGGGCGCGGGACCGCTCGGAAAGAGGCCTGGCGACCGGGAGTCCCTCTACGCGGTCGCGGGCGGCGGCCTCTGCCTCGGTAAGGCCACCCAGCTCTGTCACGCGCTCCTGGAGCAGAGTCTCGGCGGCCCGGGCGCTCTGGTCGAGAATCCGGGACTGGGCGCGAGCCTCCAGGGCCGGGCGGACGCCGAGCACGAACGCGCCGGCGGAGATCGCCGCGACGACCGCGACGCCTCCGGCGTCGATCCACCAGATGGGGCAGTTGATCTTCATGGCGCACCCTCCGAGACCGAGCAGGAGATGCCAACAGTGAGCGAGAAGGCCACAAGGTCCGCCCCGGACTGGCCCGCGGCGCCCTTGGCCCGGGTTTCGACGGGGGACACGCTGTCGAAGATTCCCAGGTCCTGGAGCGAGACCGCGTACCGGGCCGCGTCAACCTGCGAGCCGGCAACGCCCGAGATGCGGACGGTGGCGCTGGAGACGCCTGGCTTCGCGGAAGCGGCGCGGGGCGAAACCCGGAACTCCAACCGTTCGAAGACAATGCCATCGGTGCGTGTGGCGGCGAGGGCGTCGAGCAGGCGGCCCCAGTCGGGGTGACGGGTGATTTCGCGCGAGAGCGACTCGGACTTCTGGAGCCTTGCGATGCGGGCCCGGGTCGCTTTGATGTCCTTGTCTTTCTGCTCGGCGCTTGCCGCGATGGAATCCACGCTGCCGACGGAACGCACCTGCGAACCCCGGTCGACGACGGCGGCGAAGACCAGGAGCCCGGCGAGCACGGCGTACGCGCCGGCGGCAAGGGCCCACTGCGTGAGGCGCGAGTGGGCGGCGAAGGCGCGGAGTCTGTCTGCGGCGAGGAGGTTCACACCATTCATGCGGCGGCACTCCGCCAGGCCGAACCGGCCCGGTGCATCGAGAGCCCCAGAGCGCAGAGCAGGCCCGGATCGGCGGCGACGCGGGTTGTCCCCGGGGGCATGGGGATGACATCGGCCGGGGTCACGACGCGGCAGGCGACCCCACATGCGCCGGCGACCGCAGAGACCAGGCCCGGGAGCGTGGCCCCATCGCCGCAGAGCACCGCCGCGGAGAGCTCGGCACCCTGGTGGCGCTGTCCGACGTACGCGAGCGATCGCCGGACCTCGGGCAGCAGGGCGTCGGTGAAGTCTCTGAGGGTGGGCATGCACTGCTCCCACACGCGAGCGGAGGCCTGGCTCTCGGGGCGGTCGAGCATGGCGTCCATGGTGGACCCGACGATGCCGCGGCGCTGATTCACGACCTCGAAGAGGCGGGCCAGGCCGGAGAGCTCCATGGCGCGCGTGAAGACGATGGTGCCGGAGATGGACAGCACGAGCGAGGTGGCCTCCCAGCCGACCTCGATGAGACAGCGGAGCCCCGCGCCCTGCATCCACGCACCCCCGCCGCGAACAAGGCCCCATTCCCGCGTGTCCAGGGAGGCGACGCGCAGGCCGACGGCGTCGAGCGCATCGAGCATGCCGCCGAGCTCCTTGCGACGTGCACCGACAGCGAGCACGTGGGAGCCCTCTGTGGCTCTGGCGGGAGCGGGCACGGGCCAGAAGGCGGTGTCGATCTCATCGGGTTCACAGCGGGCCGCGCGGGCGAGCTCAAGTCGCGCGATCTGGGCCGCGGGTGCACCGCCAACGACGGGAGGGAGTTCGAGGGGCGCCGAGACCGCCGAGGCCCTTGGGAGCCCGATCACCAGCGGCGCCCGGCTGAATCCGTGCCAGTCGATGAGGTTTGAGATGAACTCCGCGTCACGCGAGTCGATCGCCCCCGCGCCGAGCCGCTCGACACGGGCGGCGGCGTGCAGCCTCTCCAGGCCGTTCACGCGAACCGTCTGCGCGAGGCGCAGCCAGCGCCCGTCGAGGTCCAGTCCGATGGGGGAGTAGGAGGGGAGGAATCGCATCAGTGGGCACCTCCGCCGGAGGCCGCCAGGTCGAAGAGGGGCAGGAACATGCTGATGGCCATGACGCCGACGACAAGGCCCAGCCCGATGAGGATGAGAGGCTCCAGCAGGCCGACGGCGGCCTTGAGGGCCATTTCGTTGTCCTCGTCCATGTGGTCAGCGATCTGCACGAGCACGGCACCGACGCGCCCCGTGCGCTCGCCGCTGCGGATGGCCTCTGTGACTGAAGGGTTGATGAGAGCGGGGTCGCTGAAGGCACCGAGGATGCTTTCTCCCCGGGTGACGGCGTCCTCCGCCCGTCCCACGAGCTTGGCGTAGGCATCCCGGCCGGCGGCGGAGCGGGTAAGCCGGAGTGCCTCGAGCATCGGGACGCGGCCCTCGAGCAGCACGCCAAGCACACGGGCGAGCTTCGCGGTGGCGAACGCCCGCGTGACGGACCCCAGCAGGGGTGCCCGGAGCATGACGCGCTCGGTGGTGGCCCGGCCGGTGTGCGTGCGAAACCAGAACCACGCCGCAAAGGGGGCGGCGACGGCGATCGCCGCGAAGTAGTACCAGTTGGTGCGAACGAACGCGCTGGCACCCATCAGCATCTCGGTCGTGGGGGGCAGCTTGGCATCGATGGACTTGAACAGGCCCTCGAAGCGGGGCATGACAAAGCCCAGCATGGCCACCACGACCACGAAGGCGACGCAGATGAGCAGGCATGGGTAGGCCATGGCCCCCGTGACGGTGCGGCGCAGCTTCACCTGCTGACGCATGAAGACCGCGAGGCGGCACAGCATGTCCCCGAGCTTGCCCCCGGACTCGCCCGCTGCGATGAGGCTGCGGCAGACGGGGTCGAAGTACGCCGGGTGCGAGGCCATGGCCTCCGAGAGCTGCGCACCCTCCTGGAGACGCTCGAGCACACGTGCCAGTGTCGCCTTCCAGGGACCATCCTCCAGCTGCCTTTCGATGGATGTGATGGCCTCGACAAGGGGCGTGCCGGTCTCCACGAGCACCGAGAGCTGGCGGAGGAACGCCGCGACCTGCTCGCGGCGCTTGCCGGAACCAAACCCGCCGCCCGAGGTCGCCGGTCCCGCGGCCTGCTTCACGCGGGAGAGCTCTGCAACAGCGATGCCCTTGCGGGTGAGTTGCTCGCGAGCGCCGGCTTCGTCGGCGGCGTCGATCACGGCGCTCACCCCGGCGCCTGTCCGGTCATATCCCTGATAGCGGAACTTCACGCGGCCTCCTTCCGGGCTGGGGCATGGGTGGCGGGCGTCTGGTTGGTGGGCGTGTGGCCCGCGGGCTCCGAGCCGTCATCGTTCTGCGTCACGCGTAGCACCTCTTCGAGGCTGGTCTTGCCCTCCATCGCCAGCAGCACACCCTCTTCGCGCAGCGTGAGCCCGCCCAGCTCGCGCATCTTGGCCCGCAGTTCGTGCGTCGGACGGCCGGAATGCACCATGCGGCGCAGGTCCGGAGTGACCTCAAAGACCTCATAGACGCCGATGCGGCCCTGGAAGCCCGAATCATGGCAGCGCTGGCAGCCCGCGCCCTTGCGGAACGGACGGCCGACTTCGTGCGAGAGGCCGGCGTCGGCAAGGACGTGCTCCGCGGGGTAGTACTTGGTGGCGCACGCGGAGCAGATGGTGCGGGCCAGCCGCTGGGCCACGGCGCCGTTGATCGCGCCGCTGAGCAGGTATGGCTCGATGCCCATGTCCACGAGCCGCGCCACGGCGCCGGGCGAGTCGTTGGTGTGGAGGGTGGCCAGGACAAGGTGGCCGGTGAGCGCGGCCTGCACCGCGACCCGCGCGGTGTCCTGGTCGCGGATTTCGCCGACCATGATCACGTCCGGGTCCTGGCGGAGAATACTGCGGAGCGCCCTGGCAAAGGAAAGGCCGATGGCGTCGGACACCTGAATCTGGTTGACCAGGTCGAGCTGGTACTCGACGGGGTCCTCGACGGTGACGATGTTGACATCCGGCCCTCGGAGCAGGTCGAGGGCGCTGTAGAGCGTGGTGGTCTTGCCGCTGCCCGTGGGCCCGGTGACCAGCGCCATGCCGTGGGACTGGCCGAGGAACCGCTTGAAGGACTCCAGCGAGGCCGGGCGCAGGCCCAAGTCCTCCATGCGCACGCGGAGGTTTGCCTTGTCGAGGATGCGCACGACGATCTTCTCGCCCAGGAGCGTGGGCATGCTGCTGACCCGCAGGTCGATCTCGCGCCCCTCGGCCATGATGCGGACGCGGCCCTCCTGCGGCAGCCGCTTCTCGGCAATGTCCATCTTGCCGATGACCTTGACGCGGGAGACGACGGCGGCGTGCATGCCCGCGGGGGGCTTCATGAGGTCCCGCAGCGTGCCGTCGATCCGGTAGCGGATGCGGGTGCCCCTCTTGTCGGGCTCGATGTGAATGTCGCTGGCGTGGTCCTTGACCGCGGTGACAAGCGCGAGGTTGACAAGGTTTACGATCGGGCTGCCCGCGACCATGCGGTCCAGGTCGGTCGCGGGCCCCTCATCGACCTGCTCCCGCTCCACCACCTCCACCGCGCTGTCCTGCAGCTTGGTGAGGAACTCGTCGACATCCACATCGCCCGAGCCGTACTTGCGGACAAACTCCAGGATGTTCTTCTCGAGCGCGAGCACTGGCCGCACCTTGAGCCCCGTGGCGCGGGTCACGCTATCGAGCACGGGCAGACTCTGGGGCTCTGCCATGGCGATGGTCAGGGTGTCTCCGACCTTGAACATCGGGATGACCTTCAGCCGCTCGCATTCCTCTGTGCCAAGCAGCTTCACGAGCGAGGGGTCGATCAGGCCGTGGCGGAGCGTGCACCCTTTCACACCCAGGCAGCGCGCGAGCGTCTGCACGAGCGCGGACGGGCTGACCACGCCCTGCTCGATGAGAAGCTCGCCCAGCATTCGGCTGGTCTGTCGCTGGGCCGACAGCGCCTGATCGAGCTGCTCCGCGGTGATGAGCCCGTCGGCCAGCAGCGCGTCGCCCACGCGGGGCCGGCCCCCGCTGCCCGGCGCGGGGCACGCGGCGTCGTCGGCGCCGGACTGGAAGGGGTTGCTGCTCACAGGAAGCTCCGGACAGCCTGCGTGGGATCCTCGAAAATCTCGAACCGCTCGGCCAGCCCCGTGAGGTCCAGCACCTCGCGGACGGTCTCCGACACGCCGCAGAGGCGAAGCGTGCGCCCGCCCGCGCCGAGCAGGTCGCTGGCGGCGAGCAGGGCCTCGAGCCCCTGCGAATCGACATAGGGAATCTGCGACGCGTCGATGACCAGGCGGCCCATGGAGCGTCCGGTGGCGTCTCCCACGCCGTCACGGAACTGCGCCGCGTCCGCCTGGACCAGCGGGCCCATGGGCTTCAGCACGGTAACGGCGCCCTGTCTGCTCTCGGCAATCTCCATGTGACTCTCGCGGTGGCGCTAGGCGGCGGCCCGTGCGCCAAACTCGGGCTTGGGGATGGTGAGCGTGAACGTGCTTCCCTTGTCGATCTCGCTGCGGAGGCAGATGTCTCCGCCGTGGAGCCGGATGACCTGCCTCGCCAGGGCGAGGCCGATTCCGGAGCCTGTGATGCCGGCGATGCGCTTGTCCTTGGCTCGGTAGAAGCGCTCGAAGACGAGCTCCTGCTCCTCGGCCTTGATGCCGATGCCCGAGTCGACGACGTCCACGCGAAGGGCGGGGCCATCATCCGCGACACGGACGGTGACGCGCCCGCTGGCGGGCGTGTACTTCAGCGCGTTGCCCAGGAGGTTGTGAAGGGCGAGCATGAGCTTGTCGCGGTCGACCTCCAGCGCGGGCAGCTTGGGCGGCAGGTCGAAGGTAAGGGTGATCTCCTTGTCCTGTGCGAGCGCGCGGTAGTCGGCCTCCAGCTCCTCAAAGACACCGTCGAGCCTGGCCTGCGCGACCCGGAGCTTCATCGCGCCCGCCTCGATCTCCGCGACGCTCAGCATGTCTCCGACGATGCGCTCGAGCCGGCGAGACTCGGTGTTGATGACGTTGAGGCACTTGGAGCGGACGGCGGGGTCGTCGCCCTCGTCCACGAGCGCCTCGACGTACAGACGGATGTTCGTGAGGGGCGTGCGGAGCTCGTGGGTGGTCTGGGCGACGAAGGCGTTGCGGCTTTCGTCGGCCATGCGCTGCTGGGTCACATCCTCGATGACGACCAGGGCCACGGCGCGCTCGCCGGGCAGGTGCCGCACGGTCGCACGGAGGATGGTGAGCTCGCCGCGAGCGGCCTGCAGGCGGACCTCGACCTCGGCGCGGTTGCGGTTCGACCCGCCGCACGCTGCCTGAACGGCGGCCCGTAGAGGCTCATGGTCCGTGAGCTCCTCGAAGGGGGCGAGGGTGGCGTCGTGGCCGGGCTTTCCCAGAAGGACGCCCGCGGCACCGTTGGCGTAGATGACTCTGGAATCGTGCCCCAGCACGACTACCCCGTGCCACATGGCCTCGAGTGCAGCACCCAGGTCGCTGCCAGCGGAGTTGCCCGCGGCGATCTCTGACGCGCACCGCGCGATCCCGTTCTCGTCACGGAGACGGTCCCGCTCCTCGAGGATGGCGTTGAGAGCGGCGGCCTCCGGCCCCAGGGACGGGTTCAGCCGGAGCGAGCCACGCCCGCCCCCGCCCGCCGCCGCGAGGCGGAGCACGCCCCCGACGGCGCCAAGCGACTTCCATCGTCGTTCCATGAGTCTGCGGAGGACAAAGAGCCCGCCGATGCCTGCCAGCGCGATGGCACCCGTGCCGAACATCGCGGTGGGGTCCTGCGAGGCGGCCGCTTCGAGGTCGGCGGAGAGTTCGAGGATGGCCTCGCCCTTTCCGGTGATGCGGAGGGGGCGGCGGACCACCACCCGCCCGGCGGATTCCTCCGCTGCGCCGCCAGGGGCGATGGTGACCGCGGGCCATGCGTCAGGAATAGTCCGGCTTATCTGCGAGGCCTGGACATCGGCGAGGACGGTGCCATCACCGAGCACGATGCGGCACTCATCGAGCGCATAGCGAGCCGCGGACTCCGCGACCATCGCCCGCACGCCCGAGAGCACGGACGCAAGCTCACCCTCGCCGAGAGATCGTTCGCAGGTCTGCGTCATCAGTTCGCCAACGAGCTCGACCTGTGCGCGCCGGGCGTCGACGCCGGCCTGGTGATGCGTGCGCAGCGTCCACCAGCCGGACGCGGCGATGATGCCGACGACGAGCGCCGCCGACGCGACGCTGATGGCGCCCAGCGACACGCCCCGGCGCGGCACTCTCTTGGGCTCGGCGGGCGCGACCACCTGTTCTGTGAGTCGTTTTTCCACGGCGCATCCTCGGTGGGTGTCCGCGGAGACACCCCTCGGCCTATCGGTCCGAAGCTGCGGGCCGTGGAGCCCAAGCGTGCGGGCTCAGCGGACGGAGGTTGACGTTTGCGACCTTGCGAGTCTCATAACGCTCCGGAGCAGGCACCAGAGTCCGAATACTCCGGCCAGGGTGGCCAGTGGGAACAACGGC